>JGI1027J12803_100341032_pt1 | contig 26714 bp, 28 predicted proteins | sample IowNatreferecore_FD_12803 | JGI IMG/M metagenome (IMG submission 12803) | reverse complement strand
CCGATTCTACCAAGGCCGTAGGCAAAACCATGGTTAAGCCCAAGGAGGTGCAGGAATTTGAAAAGAAAAATGCGGGCAAGAAAAAGGTTAAATTCAGGGATGGTCAAACGAACTAGTCTGTTTCCGGATCCTCCGGACTCACTGCTACAAGGACTTTATCGATTCGCTGTGCATCCATATCAATGATTTCAAATTTGAAATCTTTCCATTCTACCCGCTCTCCGGTTCTTGGAATATGTTCCAGTTGATGCAGAATGAATCCGGCCAGGGTATCAAATTCATGTTCTCCTTCATTCATCCATTCTGTTTTGTCGAAGTGTGAAAGAAAATCATAAAACGGTATTTGTGCATCTACCAGGAATGAACCATCTTCTCGTTTTACGATCTCGTAATCTGAAATATCCGGCTGCGGAATGTCCCCAATGAGTGCCTCCAGGATGTCATTCAGCGTGATCATGCCAAGAAGACTTCCGTATTCATCCACTATAAAACAACTATGGGTTTTTGTTTCCTTGAATTTTTCCAATACCTGGTAGGCAGTGTTGTTTTCAGGCACAAAAAGCGCCTGCGTCATCATTTCTTTAAATGGTGTTGAATCGTCTGCGACATACATATCCTTAATGGTGACCATGCCTTTGATGTTATCAATTTCCGTATCGCAAACAGGATATACAGAATGAGGTTCCTTTAATATTTTTTCCTTAATCAATTCTTCCGTCTCATCCAGGTCGAACCAGATGATATCGCTCCGGTGAGTCATTAGAGAAGTGATGTTCCGGTCACCGAGATGAAATACCCGTTCGATAATTTCCTGCTCGGCTTCTTTTATGGTTCCCTGCTCTGTGCCTTCATTAATGATCGCTTTTATTTCGTCTTCTGTCACATTTCCTTCCGGGGATGGTTTTATGGAAAACAGCAGGAAGAAAAGACTACTGAGCCAGTTAAGCAGTGCAACAATCGGATATCCGACCTGTGAAAATATCTTCATCGGACGGGCTACGATACGTGCAATCCGTTCAGCTTTCAAAAGTCCTATCCGTTTTGGTATCAGCTCTCCGAACAGTATTGAAAGAAAGGTTACAATGATCACTATGAGTGCAGATGCTATCCGGTCTGCATACCGGTGCAGGTAAGGGATTTTTTCAATATAGGGCCGCAGGTCGCCACTGAATTTTTCACCTGAATAGTAACCGGTCAATATGGCAACCAGGGTAATACCGATTTGAGCAGTGGAAAGAAATAGTTCAGGATTCTCAGTAAGACGCAAAGCCGCTTTTGCTTTGATATCGCCCTTGGAAGCCATATCCTCCAGTTTCGATTTTCTTGCGGACACCAGCGCGATTTCGGCCATTACAAAAAGACCGTTCAAAAAGATTAAACAAAAAAGAATGATAATAGCAACCATGCCGACTTAGTTTAAAGAAAGAGCTCCGAACTGCATCTTAAAAAATTTACTCATCGCCAGTCCGATTGAGCTTCCCAATATCGCACCTCCCAAAATATCAAGTGGGAAATGTACTCCAACATACACCTGGGCATAGCTGATTACGAAAGCCCATAAAAACAACACCCAGCGCCATGAACCGGTTTGATTTAAAGTTATAAAAATAAACCAGGCAGCTGCAAAATGATTGCAGGCATGCGACGATGTGAAACTTGAACTCTGCGGACAATAATTCGCCAGCACCCGCACCTGGTCTGCCAGATCCGGATCCCTGCACGGCCTGAAACGGAAAATTAAATTCTTTATAAGAGAAGAGCTGAAAAGATCGCTGATGATTCCTGTCATGATCAGCGTTACAGCCCACCAGCATCCCCTGATGCCAAAATTGTATAGAATAAATACCAGCAAAAACAAATAAAAAAAATACCAGAATTCCTGCAGACGTATTAATGGCAGCACCATATCAAAAAATGGACTAATCCAAACCTGATTTATTTTATGGAACAGCCAGTGATCAAATCGCAAAAGCGGTTTAAGAAAAACCGCAGCCAGCGGTGCAAGGAGTAAAATCATGATTGCAGAATAATTGCTATAATTTTAGTCCTCATATTCGTATAGATGATTAAAGGCCTAAAGATACCTAAATTGATTCGTTGGATTTTTGCTATTGGGGTTATTTTTTTGCTTTGGATGGGTATTCTGCGTTTGATATTTTATTTTTCGTTTAATCATGCCGGCAATCCGATTTCCACGCTGGGAAGTTCTTTCCTTCTCGGCTTTCGTTTTGATTTAAAAATGACCTGTTTTCTGCTCGCTGTGATGTTATTTGCCGGTGCGCTTAAAATTTCAGATCCATTTCTTTCTGCCGGATCCAGGAAAGTTTTTTTCATTTTGCTCGGCGTTGCCAGCTTCGTCACCAGTTTGATTTATACCATTGATTTTGCGCACTACAGTTATCTGAATTTGAGGCTGAGTGCCAGTATTCTTAATTACATGCAGGATGCGGGGATTTCCATGACATTAGTATGGCAAAATTACCCGGTTATCCGGATGCTGCTTGCAATTATCCTGGTGAGTTTTTTAATCTGGTCGCTAATGATCCGGATTTACTGGAAAATTTCACGTACTCCAGATTCAGGCAATCAAAAACGAAAGTGGATTTGGATCATCGCAGCAACCGTTCTTATTGGCATGGGTATCTTTGGAAATTTCAGCCAGTATAATTTACGGTGGAGCCAGGCTTTCAGTCTCGGAAATGACTACCGGGCAAACCTGGCCCTGAATCCTTATCAATCCTTTTTCAGCAGCCTGAAGTTCAGGCAGTCTGTATTTAACCAGCCGGAAGTCAGAAAAGCGTTCAACATATTAAATCCCTACTTTGGGTTTGCAGGCGATTCCCTAAATCTAAATTATGACCGTATTGTAAACAGATCTGCTCCCGCTGTCAGACCAAATATCGTTGTAGTGATCTGTGAATCTTTTAGTGCGTACAAGAGCTCTATGTGGGGCAACCCGTTGAACACAACGCCGTTTTTTAAAAGCATGTGTGATGGAGGTATTTTTTTTGATCAGTGTTTTTCGCCTTCCTATGGCACGGCAAGGGGCGTCTGGGCTGTGCTTACCGGAATTCCTGATGTCGGACAGGCCAACAGTACGACAAGTCGCAATCCGGGTGCAGTCAACCAGCATACGATTATCAACGATTTCAGGGGGTATAAAAAATTTTATTTTATCGGCGGCAGTGCCAGCTGGGCCAATATCCGGGGATTACTGGATAATAATATTGACAGCCTGCATCTTTACGAACAGGAAAATTACAAGGCATCTAAAATAGACGTATGGGGAATCAGTGATAAAAATCTGTTCCTGGAAGCCAGCCAGGTGTTGGCAAAACAGGAGCAGCCATTTTTCGCAGTTATCCAGACTGCCGACAATCATCGTCCTTATACTATACCTGCAGAGGATCAGGGAGAATTTAAAAAGCTGGAGGTTTCAAAGGATTCTCTGAAATTATTCGGATTTGAATCCAATGAGGAAATGAATGCATTTCGCTTTACGGATTTCTGTTTTCAGAAGTTCATGGAGGCAGCAGCGAAAGAAAAATACTTTGCCAATACTATCTTTGTATTTGTGGGAGACCACGGTATACCCGGGGATGCGGGAAATATGTTTCCAAGGGCATGGACAAATGAACGAATAACCAGTATGCATGTGCCAATGCTCTTTTATTCACCTTCTCTTTTGAGGCCAAAGCGAATTCATGAGTTTGCTTCCCAGATCGACCTGCTGCCAACAACAGCCGGACTGGCAAAAATCAGCTATCGCAATTCCACGCTCGGCAGGGATTTACTGGATTCCACCAATAAGCCCGGCAGTGCATTTTCATTTTTATACGATCCTGACCTGGGTTATTTAGATTTATTGAAAGGATCTCTTCTGTACCGGGTAAATCTCAATACACATAAAGAAGATATGTATTCAGTTGCCGGTAATGATCCCGTGATTACGTCATCGATTCCCGATAGCCTTCACAAAATGCAGGAACTGACAAAAGCTTTTTATGAAACGGCACGTTACATGCTGTTGAACAATAGAAAAAAGTGAATCCTTGCCGGATCACTTATGTTGAAAATAATGGCAGAGGCAGTTAAATTAAATACCGGTTTATTAAATAATTATTTCGCAGGATGCAAAAATCCATTGCTTTAAAGAATGAACAAAACCGCCTTGCCGTACTTCGTGAATATAATATTCTCGACACCGGTTCCGAAAAGGAGTATGAAGACCTGACCATTCTGGCAAACGAGATTTGCCAGACACCATTTTCCCTGATTTCAATCATTGATGAAAAACGAGAATGGATTAAAGCAGGAGCCGGATTACCGGTCAGTGAATTACCCCGCAAAATTTCCATCTGCGCGAATACTATAAACAGCCCAACTACCCCTCTGGTTATTTCGGATTTACGCAGGGACAAGCATTTTAGGGATCACCCGTTGGTAAAAGCAGAACCGTTTATTGTTTTTTATGCCGGCATTCCGCTTACGAACCGGGAAGGATACACACTGGGCACCATATGTGTCATGGATACCAGAACAAGAACCCTCTCTGATGTACAAATCGGATCACTGAAAATTCTTTCAGGACAGGTTATGAATTTGCTTGAACTGAGAAAGGCCCGGATGAAAAGTGAATTGATCAGTCGGGAACTGGAAGCAAACCAGGAGGAATTGCAAAATTTTACCTATGTTATTTCTCATGATATCAAATCACCTCTCTCCAGTATCGTGTTGTCAAGTGAAATGCTGCGCGAGAATTTTGGGGATTCTATTGATGAGGGCAATGATCAGTTACTCAATGTACTTAACAGGTCGGCTTTCAAAATCAGGAACCTGGTAGACGGTGTCCTGACATACTACCGCTCGGAACGCGCAATGCGCGAAAAGGAAGAGATTTTTCATATTAAACCATTTTTGCTTTCTCTGGTTGAAATGGTTAACATAAACCAGACTGCAGAGATAAGTATACCGGATGAGGATGCAAAGATAAAAATGAACAAGGCCGCACTGGAGCAAATTTTAATAATTCTGGTACAGAGCGCACTAAAAAATAGCAAGCAGGAAATGCCCAAGGTATTAATTGGTTTTTCGCAGGACAATTTGAATTATTATTTTAGTGTGTCGGGCAACCAGGGTGGCACGTCAGGAGATGAGTTGCAGGACATAGCGGAGCTGTTTAAAAATCCTGCATCTGCAGACAAATTTGGAACTAACAATTTATTGATCGGCCTGTCTGCGGTTAAGAAGGCGGTGGAAAAAATGCAGGGCAGGATAGAGATGAAACCGGAGGATGGACATCGTTTTACATTTTCATTCAATATAAAAAAAGAATTATAAACCCTGCCGGCTCACTACATATCAAATGAGATTTGCAAAGCAATCTGCTTTTTACGTTGGTCTGATCGTCTTTTTTGGCGGATTGATTTTTTATCTTTTACACATCGGACCAAACCATATCAATCCTGACCAGGTCAGGCATATAAAGCCGGAAATTAAAAATGCCATTCCGGAGCCGGGGTTTTTTAACGGGATCATTATTTCAAATTTTAAGGAGGCACTTCCCAGGCTTCTTTTACAAATCATTGTCATTATAGCGGCAACGCAGTTCCTTGGATCGATATTTAAAAGATTTGGACAGCCACCGGTGATAGGGGAGACAGTAGCCGGAATTATACTGGGACCTTCTCTGTTTGGATTGCTGTTTCCATCTTCATTTGAATTTATTTTTCCGGCTGAATCTCTCGCCAACCTGCGGTTTCTAAGTCAGATTGGATTGATATTATTCATGTTCATCGTAGGTATGGAACTGGATTCGCGTTTGGTTCGCAAGCAGGCTTTTGAAGCGGTGATCATAAGTCATGCGAGCATTCTCATCCCGTATACGCTGGGCGTGTCGGTTTCTTTTTTTCTGTATGATAAATATGCGACGGGACAAACTGATTTTTATTCCTTTGCACTGTTTATGGGCATTGCCATGAGTATAACGGCTTTTCCCGTGCTGGCGCGAATTATCCGGGACCGGAAATTAACAGACACCAAACTTGGTATTCTTGCAATCAGTTGTGCGGCATCGGATGATGTTTCAGCATGGTGCATTTTGGCCATTTTGATTGCCTATGTCAATTCGGGTTCTGGACTAAACGGACTGATCGTGGTTGGTATGGTATTATTGTATGTGCTCGTCATGCTGATTCCGGTAAGAATTTTTTTAACAAAAATACAGTCGTATCATGAAACAGGTGCAATTGGATACAATGTGCTCATGTCAGTTGTCTTTATCCTTTTGCTATGTTCAGCTTACTGCACAGAAGTAATCGGCATTCATGCCCTCTTCGGCGCATTCCTGGCTGGGATTATTATTCCAAAGAATAGTTTCCTGGAAAAACAGATCGTAAGCCGGATTAGCGATCTGACGATGGTTATGTTTCTTCCTTTATTCTTTGTGTATACCGGGTTACGAACCAATGCGGGAATTCTCACTACCGGGGGATTGTGGTTTAGTTTTCTGCTAATTCTCTTTATCGCGGTTGCGGGCAAATTTGCCGGAAGTGCCCTGGTTGCACGGGTGCTGGGTCAGACATGGAAAGATAGTCTTTCGATTGGCGCGCTGATGAACACCCGCGGCCTGATGGAACTAATTGTTTTGAATATTGGATATGATATGGGGATTTTGAGTACCGAAATATTTTCGATGATGGTGTTAATGGCCCTGTTGACCACGATGATGACTTCCCCGCTGTTAAACTGGATCGGGAAGAAGGGTTAACTGAAACTTCATGAAAATCTCCGATCCAGAAAAAATTCTTCCGCTGGTACTTACATTTAGCGACTCAGCCTGGTATTTAAATTCCAGGTTGACGACCGGATTTTTATTTGGATCAATCATATGTAAAAATTTAATTATCGGGGCATGGGAGATCCGGAATGAACGATTGAAAAATTCACCCAGGATTTCTGAAATCATCTCCATCATGCAAACACCCGGCAATACCGGGTGCCCCGGAAAATGGCCTTTGAATATATTGTGTTCACGATTTAGTTTCACCGAAACCAGCAGTTGACTATCCGTGTTCGCCCGGGATTCTATTGTATAGAGATCATTGAGAAGCAATCGGTGTTATTTTTTTAAGTGATATGGAAAAATTGAAATTCAGGTGCCGGATCAGAATATTCTCTGGTGAATTCCCGGTAGTATATCCATTCATTATGGCTTCCATAATCGGTTTTTTATTGGATGCCCGTTGCAATTTGATGAGTTGGCTGCATTCAGCGTCTGTAATATAATAATTTACGCCATTTTTTTGTGGAAAAGCATGGTAAACCAGCAAACTGTCTGTCAAATCGTAAGCATGTTGAGTGCCGGTATTATTGAACATGATTAAATCGAAATCATTTCGCAGGGTCCTGATCACTGCTTTTTTGTCCATTTTGGAAATTACCTGATAGACGATAAAGCGATTCCCGGGCAGGAATCCAAAGTCGAAAAATCCAAGCCCTGTTTCACTGGTAAAAACGACTCTTGTGCTGCTGTCTGGCATATATTTGAAAACCAGCAGACCGCTAAGATGTTTTCCAACGACATCAACAGAGGTTTTATAAACGACACGGCTGAAATCCGGCTTGAATTTGAAGACACAGTTTTGTTTTCCCTGAACTTTCTGCATATGCCGGTACTGATTGCACGAAACTGAAAGACAGGCTGCACTAAGGAATAGAAAAAATCGAACTGGGTATTTGTGCATTTAATACTTTATTCTTAAAATGGATCGAAGTCTTATCGCCGGAAAGTTCTATCATTTCAATGGTGTTTGCAGTAAAGTCAGATTTATCAATAACAATATTAATATTTTTATACAGTTTCTTCAGATTCCTGGTAACCGGCGTAAGTTCTACCAGCCACGCTTCCCTGCTTTCAAATACCCGGGATTGGAAGTCCGGACTTTCCAGCATATTACCCGAAACGCAATCCAGGAGCATTCGGTTCACCTGCTGTAAAATCTTGTTGGAGCCGGTTGATATCTTACTTTCCTTTTCTCCGTCTTTAATAAATATTTTCCCTTCGTTTATGATCACGAGATAGCTGAATGGCCGAACATATTCTATCCTTAACTGGCTTTTCTTTTTATACCAGAATTTGCCTGAAGAATTTATTTTTTCCGAAAGCATGGAAAGATATTTTTCCTGATTGAATTCTGATTGAATTGATTGAGTAACCGCGGTGGCATTTGAGAATGAGTTTCTGAAAGATTCAGGTTTACTAATCAAAACATATCCGGCATGCTGAGCTTTCGCAGAGAAAAAAACAAAAAGCAAAATAAACAGACTGGATTTCCTAGGCATAAGGATTCAAATTAATCATTTTATCCACCCGGATTGTTTTGAATCCGGCCGTCTGAATATTGCTCAGCAATCTGGGTAATATGGCCAGCATAGTATCGCTGGTATCATGAAAAAGGATAATGGAGCCGGGTTTGAGTGATCTGTTAATTTTGGAAAGCAAACGGTTCTGATTGTGAGTTGCCGTGTCGTATGATCGTATGGACCAGCCCACTGAAATGAAGCCACCCCGGATCAGTGCTTTTCTTAAATTCGGATTCGTTACCCCATAGGGAGGCCGGAAAAATCGCGGCGAATAACCAGTTGCATTTTTGATAGCAAGGTTGGTGGCACTTAGTTCCGCCAGCATTTTTCGGGAACTGAAAAGGTCAAATAGTGGGTGATGGGAGTAGCTGTGATTTCCGATTATATGACCTTCTTCAATCATTCTTTTTAACATCGCTTCCTGACCGGCAATTTTTCTCCCGATACAGAAAAAAACAGCCGCGGTATCATATTCCTTCAGGATATCCAGTATGCGATTGGTATTTTTAATGTCCGGTCCGTCATCGAAACTCAGGGCTACATATTTTTCACTGGTTTTTTGAAAGCAAATGGATTTGAAAAAAAATCCCCACCGGATAAAATAGCTGCCACAGAATAACACCGTGAGATAAACGATTAACAGCCAACCATAGACGGCCGGACCAATTTTTAAGTGGCGATCGGCCCAAATCCATCCAAGAATAAAGACAATGAAAATAATATTGAAGAGACGGTAATTCAAACAGTCGTAATTAAAATAAAACTATGACTTGCCCCGCCATTCTGGTTGTGTATGAGAATATTTTTTAACGGAAACTTTAATCCGCCCATCCAGACTGGCGATTTTTGCTCCCGCAATAACAGGACGGCAAGCCAAAGGGCAAATCCCGGAGCTGTTGGGTAATCTCCACTGAGCGACTTAAAGGGAAAATGAGGCAAATCTTTAAAAACGGATTCTAGCAGATGATCGCCTGCCTGGTCCAGTTTTTTTATTCCCGTGTGAGGAGTAAGCACCAGATTTAAATCACGGGGTTCCAAATGTTTTTTATTTAAAAAATTTCTTGCTAACCGGGAAGCAGTTTCCTGATTTGGAGTATTGCAGACAGTTTCAACATCCAGGGTAACCGACTTTGAATCAGCACCCGGCTCCCTGTCCAGCAGGAAAAACGCAGCTCCCTCCCCGGCAAAATTCGGGGATTGCTCTGCAGTTTTTTTATATAAACCAAACCGGCGCAATATCGCGTGGCTGTCAACTGTAATTTCATCGATCGCGCCAACAAGAACAGGTCCGATTCCCTCTTCCAGCAATAACGCCGATTCGATCAATGCATTTTCAAACGAAAATGCGCGATGTACAATTGTATTATTATAATTATGACATTTAAGCAGAAGTGCAATTTGTGCACCGACGGTATTATGCGTGGATTGTATAAATGCTGTGGGACTAAGCATTTTTTCTTCAAATTCAATCATCCTGCGGAGAAAATTGGAAGTATCTTCCAGGCATCCGTAAGCTGTGGCCGTTAATATCGCGGCTGGATTGTCTAAACCTGAATCTCTGAGACAGGTCATTGCCGAGGCGACACCCATTTTTACAATACGGCTCATTCGCCGGATCATTTTGCTGTCCACGAAATCATCATAGTTTGGCTCCAGGGCCCTTATCGAATCACCGGAATTGTAAATGCGGGTTTGAAAAAAAGTATCCTTGTCCAGGCTGTGCTGAGGTGATATATTACCTGTTGAACGGATATAAATTTTCATATCGCTTAATTAGGCGGCTGAAAAGATCAGTGATGAACAATTGCCGCCGAATCCAAATGAATTGGACAACACATGCCGAACTTGTTGATTTTTCAAACAGGTTGTGACCGGATGGAATGGAAGTTCCTTCATTGGTGTTTGCCAACGGAGATTTGGAAAAATAATACCGTGTCTGATGGCTAATACAGAATAAACAGCTTCAACAGCACCGCTTGCGCCAAGCGTATGCCCCGTGTAAGCCTTGGTGGAACTCATTTTAGGAAAGGCGGGATCAAATAATAACCGGATTGCCGTTCCTTCTGCAATATCATTATTCTGCGTCCCGGTTCCATGAAGGTTTATATAATCTATATCGGAAGGTTTAAGGTTTGCCCCGGCTAGTGCATTTTTCATGGCCAGTAAGGAACCAGTCCCTTCAGGCGAGGAAGCCGTTTGATGAAATGCATCATTGGCATTTGCATAACCGGTGATGCATGCATAAGGTTTTTTTTCCAGTTCTTTCAAACCCCGCCCGGATGCCAGCAACAGATAGGCCGCACCTTCACCCAGGTTGAGTCCGCGTCGTTCTTCGTCAAAGGGCTTACATAAATCTCTGTCCAGAATCATCAGTGTATTGAATCCATTCAGGGTAAAACGTGTCAGCGCATCGGCACCGCCAACCAGGGCGTAATCAAGATATCCGGCGCGGATCATCCGGGCACCCGTAAAAATGGAATTGGCGGATGAGGAGCATGCGGTAGAGACAGTACTGACAAAGTGATGAATACTGAGAAAATCTGCAACCAGCTCGGTTATGGTACCACATTCGTGATTTACTACTTCGGCCAGCCTGCCGGAATTTGCATTTTTCGAAAAATAACGGAAGAACTCTTCAGTTTTGTCCATACCTCCTACCGTATTGGCAGAAATGAATCCTGTTCGCAGCGGATTTGTTTTGCTCCAGCCGGCATCCCTGAGGGCTTCGCGCGCGGCCACGCAACTCAATAAAGCGGTGCGGGGTAATTTGGCTGAAAGTCCTGCAGGGTCGGCAAGATCACTATTGCTCAATTTCACTTCACCAACCGGTAACTCCCCTTTATGGTCTGAATGAAGAAATTGCATTTCACCAATCCCGCTTTTTTCCTCACTAAGCGAGTGTAAATTAGCCGGTAGATCATTGCCGATGGCTGAAATGACACCCAGGCCGGCGATGAATACGGGATCTTTCATGTAGAAACCTTTACAGCACCACGATTTGCAGTAATATATTCAGCCATTGTCCGGATGGAATGAAAAACGCGGGGACCGTCTTCTGCATTTGATAATTTGATATTATACTCCTGTTGCAACAATACGATCAGTTCGAGCGCATCAATGGAATCCAGACCTATTCCTTCAACAAACAACGGATCATCATCCCCGATGTTTTCTGGTTTCAGGTCCTTTAAATTTAGCCTCTCAATTACCTGCTCTTTCAGTTTCTGCATTAATTTATCCATGATCCTCTTTGTTCAGTAATTTTAAATTTTCAGCGGTAAATGTAATTGCATTTCCGGGATTTTCTTTCTCAATCAGGAACAGGCTTGCCCTGTAATTCTCTTTGAAGATATCCACCCAGCCGCAAATGCAGCTCCTGATAAGATTTCCTTCGAACAAATCATTTACATATGCGGTAATAAAATTAGCATCGAAGTGATTAAATACAAAAAATGCATTTTCACCTTTAAAGCGATATCTGATAGAAATCTCACCGATCACAATATTAGGCAGGGTATATACAAATAAAGCAGGGCTGGCACCGGTCTCAATTGTCTTGGCATATTTTAAATCCACGTCAAGACTCGCGTATTTGTTGCTCAGAATAAGACCCGTTTCTGTGTCTCCGTATTTTTTTTCATGCCCGCTGTCTTTTAACAGGACCTCTGTCGCCAGGATACCCAACTTACACAACTGGTCCATTTTGTGAAACTTGGGGTAAGCCAGGTTTAAATATTTATAGGAGAAATCAAAGAATTCGGCTGCATTTCCCGGATGTTCAAAAATAAGCTCACCGCTTTTAAATATTTTATTTCCGGAAATCAGGCAGGAGCGGGTTATATATCGGTCATTATTCAATGTAATCTGATCTGGGTTATAATGACTTGGACAGCAGACTGTCGCGGTATGTGATCATGGAAGCAAGCCGGTGTAATCCGGTTTTATGATTTTTCACAAAGGGGTTTTCAAGATCCCATACATATCCCGCAAGCACGGAACAAATCTGGCTTTTAATCAACGGATCCTGATTGTCAGCAAAAAATATGGTGTCAAGCGTACCTTCATACCAGGCCATTACATAAGAGCGGAAGGTATCAACTCCCTGCATCATGACTTTCATATAATCATTTTCCCAGTCAACAGAATTTCCTTTTAATTTTTCTATCACCAGTTTTCCTGCAATCTGGCTGGAAACTGTTGCAAGCGTTACACCGGAAGAGAATACAGGATCCAGAAACTCCGTAACATTTCCGGTAAGTACAAAACCTTCCCCAAAAAACCGGTCCGTTGTTGAAGACCAGGATTCAAGTACCCTGGGTTCGAACAGGAACTCGATTTCCCTGAATCTTTCTTTCAGGTAGGGTTCGGCATTGATCATGGCCCTGAGCTGTTCTTCTGTATTGCCCGGATAATTTTTAAAGAAAGGAGGATCGCCGACGAATCCTAAGGAAGTAATGCCTGTTGAAAATGGTATGATCCAGATCCAGACACCAGGCTGATGCACTACAATGGTAATCCGGTTCGGCTCATCCGATAACGCCCTGCGCAGGTCAACAGTATGGGTAAATAATGCCTTCCGCGGCGGGAGATTGGAAGGTTTGTCCAGGTTGAAGAGCTTCGGGATCACCCGTCCATAACCGCTTCCATCTATAATAAACCGGGCTTTAATTTGAAAACTGTTTCCCGATTTGTCTACAACCGTTGTAATTGAATCGGAACCGTCGAATTGTATGGCAGTTACGGTAGACTCATAGTCGATGGGAACGCCCATTTTTTCGACTGTATCTGCAAGCGTTTTATCAAAATCAGCGCGCGTGACCTGCCAGGTCCACTGCCAGCCCTTGGTAAACTGGTCGGCAAACTGATAGTCACAAATCTTACCATTTTTTACAAATTTGGCTCCGCCTTTTTCCTGAAATTTTTTCTCTTTCACTGCTTCCAGAAATCCGGCTTCATCCAATGCTTCCATACAGCGGGGCAGGAGGCTCTCTCCGATAACAAACCGGGGAAATTTCATTTTTTCCACAATCCTGACTTTGTATCCCGCTTTATTTACAATAGAAGCGGCAACCGTTCCGGCAGGTCCGGCACCAATGACCAGTACATCCGTAGTTTGGATCGTCATATGATTTTATTTCAGTTTGAAGATTTTGATTTCTTACATTTTAGCAATGTATGGCTCAGGCCAATATCGTCAATTCTTTCATCCACTACAAAACCGGCTTCTTCTATGCAACGGAGAAAAACTCCGGAGCGATACATTTGGCTGTTACCGTTGGCAAGAGCGGTAAAATAAACCGAAGTCTGCTGCAAACAAAAAGCGGCTGCTTCGAATCGCTGCGTATCCCAGAATGCCTCAAGAATCAATACATATTGATCCTCTGTAACCGCCTCGTAACAACGCTTTAATATAGACACAATTTCAGATTCTGAAAAGCAATCCAGGAACTGACTCATCCAGATTGCATCGAATCCTTTCGGGAAAACAGTCTTTTCGTCCAGCAGATTGGCCGGATAAAAATGAATTCGTTTTTCCAGCCCGGCCTGTTTCACTTTTTCCCTCGCTACTTCCAGCTGACCCGGCAGATCCATGATAGTAATCTCTATATCATCAGCATGGCGTGCACTGGCGATTGCCCATTTCCCGGTATTGCCGCCAATATCCAGAACTTTTTTTATGTTACCTGAATATACCCTGGATAAAGCAGGTGGAAATGCCAAATCTGAAAAGAAGTGATCAAAAGCAAACCAGCTTTTTTGCACAGGGGCGGGTAAAGAAGAGAGACCTTCATAAATCGTATCCCATTCTCCAAAAACTTTTAGTCCGGCGGGCTTTCCGGTTTCTATACTCTTTTCCAATTCAAACAATCCTTTGTAACATACGTCATGAACAAAATTCATATTCACATTTGTCAGCGGATCATTATAAATATAGGTTCCTGTTTTTGTGATTGAATATTTTTCATTATTCAACACCACCAGTCCGATTCCCAGACCGGATTCAAGTAGGATCCTTAAGCCATAGGAAGGAATGGTAACCTGTTCCAGAATTTCCTGCTCGCTGAGACCATTACTCCCATTCTCTAATAAGATTCGGAGAATACCGGTATTCCTTAATACACGCGCAACCTGAAAAACGACAGGACCAAAAGCAATCCATTGAGCCAGCCCCTTTGCTTCAAGGGCCGTTTTATTATCCCGTTTAAAAAATTTCATCATTTTCCTTCATGGCTAAGATACGGTTATAAGGCTTAATTCCCGGTGTATGAAGACTGGCATGACTTGTACGATCGTATCCTGCGATCCGTTTTTTATTGATTTAGTTTTTCTGAAAAATCATTGCAGCATTGCATCCCCCGAAACCGGATGCCGTTTTGAGGCAGTTGCGCAGGTCTGCCGTTTTGGTTTCCTGTATTATATTCAGCGGTAATTCTGTTCCGGGTGTCGAAAATCCGTATGTAGGCAACAGGATATTTTCTTTCATGGAGTGTAAGGTTACAATAGATTCAAGTATACCCGCCGCACCGAGTGTATGTCCATAGTAGCCTTTCAGACTGTTGACAGGTACTGACTGCATAGCTGCGAGATGAAAGGCCCTGGCTTCCATTTCATCGTTATACCTGGTTGCAGTGCCATGGGATGAAATAAAGTCGATCTCCCCGGCATCCAGATCTGCCTGTTGAAGGGCTCTTTTGATGGCCAGCCATAATTCTTCCCCTGTCCGGGACGGTCCGGAGATATGATTGGCGTCATTAGATACCGAGCCGCCTTTTAATTGTATTGCTCCGGGAAAATAACTGGCGGAAAGTATTACAGTGGCAGCGGCTTCACCTAAACTGATACCGTCCCGTTCCGCGTCAAAAGGTCTGCAGGGTTTCGTACTAATAGCCTGAAAAGAACGGAACCCGGAATAAATAAAAGAGGTGATCAGGTCTCCTCCTGAAATAATGATATTTTCAAAGAGACCCGAACTGATCAGTCGCATTCCGGTGATCATGGCCAGCAACCCGGATATGCATGCATGTGATACTACAAGGGGTTCTGTAACCAGCCCAAGATTGGATGCAATCAGGTCGGCGCTGGTATTTAACGAAACTCTGTCTTCTGGTATATTATTGTCTTTGACTTCCTCAATCAGGCTGATATTTCCTTTTGTGGAAGAGAGAATAAATCCTGTTTTAGAATCCGGAATATTCAAATCAACCGGTGCATTTTTTATCGCATCCCGCGCCGAAAACAATACTACCTGCTCAAAGGCAGTAAGTGATGTGCTGTTTCTCTTTTCAGAAGGAGAGAAGAGCGAAGCAAAAAATGGTTCCGGATTTATACCCGCTTCATGTTGCCGAATGCCAGACCGGCCCGATCTCAGGGCTTCCATATTGGCCGCCGTATTTTTTCCGAGTGGTGAAAAAATATTGTCCGACACTACATATACGTTTCTCATGGATGGCGATTAGGATTTGATATATTTTCTCTTCCATTCCTCGAAAAAAGGTGGGTTAAGAAGTTGCAAACCGGATTGCTCCCTGTCGAGAAAAACCTGGACAGAACTTCCTGTTGCGACAAGTTCCCCGTTCTTTTTATTGAATAGCCTGTATTCAAACCGGATCTTTGCAGCATCGCAGGGAATAAAACTGGTTTCAACGATTACGGTATCACCATATCGCAGGGATTTTTTAAATGAGCAATCCACATTTACAACAGGGATCACAAAACCTTTATCAAAAAAATCCAGATACCCAATCCCAAACTGATTTCCAAAGTCCTCACGGCCATCTTCGAAATAACGGATATAATGGCCATGCCAGACAATCCCAAGGGGATCTGCTTCATTGAATCTGATGCGAATTTCGACCCGGGTGGTCAGTTTATTTTCATTTGTAATACCACTCATTTAGAGGCTGTTTTCCATTCTTTATAGACTTTATCTTCCACGTCATTAATGGCATTTTTTATCGATGATGCCCAATAGTTCCGGAAACCAAACCCACTTCCTAACTTACCATTAACCCTTGCAGTAGTTAAAACAGTCTTCGCATTCATATCAATCAGCGTAAACCAGATAGTGGACATTTTTTTTGTTTTATCCATTCCTTCAACAATCAACAGCACGCCATAACCTTTATGGGGACCATAATTGAAATTGCTTACCAGTTTGTCGATATCACCCGTATTCAGCCGGGTCAGATCTGCATCATTGGAGGATTTGAGTTGTTCGGGATTTACTTTCATGTTTCGGTCCTCGACTTCCTTTAAATCAACAATCCAGTTAATGCGATGATAGGCTTTTTGTACATCATACTTTTTATACTCCTTAACAATGAGTTCGTTGATGCCATTGAATTGTTGCGACTGGATAATTTTTGCATCCGATTCATTATCATTAATCAGTTTTGCCAGCGTAAAATCAATTCCCAGATAGACAGCAGTAATGCTGTCAGTATTGAAAAAAGTCCTGGCCGAGAGAGGTTGGCTTTGTACTTTAAAAGAAAAGAGGAAAAGGCAGGCAACAAGGGGCAGCAATAAAGGTTTATTTTTCATATCTGATTATTTACAAATATTTTCATTTCACAGGACGCCACTATTTTTCCCCGAAATTTTACGGTTCCTGCAACCAGTGAAACCTGTAATATATTAGTGAGTAAAGTAATTTCCATATTAATTTCTTCATTTGCCGGCGGCCATTCGTTCACTTCCAGTTTCTGTACAGCGCCGATATAGCCAATGGGAACCTCCCTGTTGTTCATCCTGCATAAATATCCTGTTCCCGCTGCGGCTGTCTGCGCCATAGATTCCACCAGGCCCGATGTGGTGTAATAGCCGGATTTCACAAAAATATTTTTTTCGGGAATTCTAAAACTGCCATGGGATGTGTTTTCATCCACATAGATAAGTTTGTCTACCAGCACAAAGGGACTTTTTTGCGGTATAAATTCCGCAGCATCCTGAATCTTAAAAGACATGGAATAAAGTTAAGACCTAATCATCAAGACCAATTTGAAAATATTACAGTTTCAAACCGCTCAGTTCAACCTGTTCCTTCCTTCCAGAAATCATAATAATTATACCATTGCAGCGGATATTTCATGATCATGCGTTCCATCGCTTCACTGTAATCCCGCACCATGGTTTGAATCGTTGTATCCCGGTCACCGTCATATACTTTCGGCGGACTGGCATAAAAATGATAATTAAAAAGACTGTCCTTCATGGCAAAAACAAAAGAGACCGGAACATGAAATGTACGACCAAGAAGGAAGGGGCCGACGGGAAACAGGGCTGGTTTTTGGAGGAAGACTTCAGTAATTGTTTTATTGCCTTCCAGGAACCGGTCGGCGTGCATACAGACAAAGGCATTTTTTCCGAGTGCCTCCTGTATGGCATAAATATGAGACAGGTCTTCCTTAATCAGTATGATATGTGCTGTATGTTTTTCGGTAACTTTTTGCAGATATTCCTTGATTTGTTGTTGTTCCCCGTCATACATCACAATATGCATATCAGCGCCCAGCCTTCGCAAAAGATGTCCTGCAATTTCCCAGTTGCCGATATGGGCACTCAGCAATAGTCCTCCCTGGCGCTGACTGACCATCTGCCTGAGATAATTCTCACCTTCAAATTCAAAATGGAAGGATTGCTGAATACCCGATGTCGCTGCTATCTTATCAATGATGGTTTGTCCAAACCAGAAATAATTTTTATAAATACTCCGGAAAGACCTTACAGGAGTATATCCCAGCCTTTTCCTAAAAAAAAAATATTGATAACCGAACGCTTTACCGGAGAAAATGAAAAAGTAGAAGGCGACGAACCTAAGTAAAAAATATGCGGATGACAGGCCGGCATTTTTAAGCACCCAGACAAATATCCGGAAACCGGTTTTATTACCCCTGGACTTGCCCTGCCATGACGGCATCGCTTTGCTCTTTAGGTTGAATGCGGGAATTGATATACACGTAGAAATCGCTGAAGGTGTTGATGTGTATGAAATCTTCCGGTTTCACTTTAAAGGAAAAATTATTTTCTATAACAACAACAAGGTCTATATAGTCGAGACTGTCCAGATCTAGAATCTGTCTGACACTGGCCTCCGGTAGTATTTCGTTTACGTCCACTTCGAACGCTTCCGCCAGTAACCCGTTTATTTGATCAATCAGGGTTTTATCTAGTTTCATAGCAGGTAGTTTATCAGTTAGGGTTCCCATTTTCTTACGATCAGCGAGGAGTTGGTGCCTCCAAAGCCAAAAGAATTGGACAAAAATACATTTATATTTTTTTCCGTGGAAGTTTTTACAATGTCCAGCCGGGCCGAATCTTCATCCGGGTTTTGAAAATTAATGTTGGGTGCCATAAAACCATTTTGCATCATAATCATCGAATAGACAATTTCACTGGCCCCCGCCATCCAGCATTCATGTCCCGTCATGGATTTGGTAGAACTTACCGGAACTTTCTTCTCGCCAAATACTTCTACCAGTGCTTTGGCTTCGCTCGAATCTCCAGCCTGCGTTGAAGTAGCGTGCGCATTGATATAGTCTATCGAAGCGGGTTCCAATCCCGCGCCCTTAAGCGCCATACGCAAAGACCGGACAGGTCCGTTTACCGTCGGATTCGAAATGTGTTCGCCATTTGAAGAAAATCCATATCCAACCACTTCAGCCAGGATTTGAGCACCTCTTTTTTTTGCGGATTCAAGGCTCTCAAGTATAACTGTTGCAGCGCCCCCGCTGGGAATCAAACCATCCCTGTCTTTATCAAAGGGCCGGGATGCCTTTTTAGGTTCATTTTCGTGGGAGGAAAAGGCAGAAAGCGCATCAAAATTTCCCATGGACAGCGCATTTATCTCCTGTGCTCCGCCGGTTATGATGCAATCCTGTAATCCGGTTTTTATGAAATGATAGCCCAGTCCTATAGAATGCGATCCGCTGGCACAGGCTGCGCTGATTGTAAAATTTATCCCGCGCAATTTAAAAATTGTCGCAAGATTCATGGTTACGGTGGAATTCATGGTTTGAAATACCGCACCGGAGCCCACCAGCATCGTGTCTTTTTTCTGCCGCATAATATCCACGGCTTCAATGGTTGACTTGGCTGAGCTGTCATTACCATATAAAATACCGACTTCTTTGTTTTGGATATATTGGGCGTCGATTCCGGCCTGCGACAGGGCCTGCAGGGTTGCCATATAAGCAAATTCGCCTTGTTCAGGAAGCATAATCCTGGCGCGCCGGTCCAATAGGCTTTTCAGATTGGGTCTTTCCACAAATCCTGTAAGAGCAGATCGAAATCCCATTTCCTTTCGACCGGGATCGAAGATTATTCCGGAACAGCCCTGCTGAAGGCTATTTTTTACCTCTTCCAGGTTTTTTCCTATGCAGGAATAAATACCCATTCCGGTGATCACCACTCTGTTCATAAAGCCAAATTAGGAAACATATGTGAAACTGTGGACCAGGAGAAATTCGGTTTGAAGGAACGATCTTCTAAGCTAGGAATACATACCACCATTGATGGAAATCACTTCGCCGGTGATATAGCTGCTCTCCGCTGAAACCAGGAAAGCAACGAGGTGGGCTACTTCCTCAGCAGTTCCAAAACGATTCACCGGAATCAGGGCCTTCATTTCTTTTTCAGAAATATTTTCGGTCATATCTGTTTTTATAAATCCCGGCGCCACTGCATTGACTGTAATTCCACGCCGGCCGACTTCCTGCGCAAGTGCTTTGGTCGCGGCGATCACACCTCCTTTCGCGGCAGAATAATTCGTCTGACCCGGCAACCCTTTCAGTCCGGAAAGAGAAACAATATTAATGATGCGGCCGAATCTTTTCATCAGCATATCACCCAGTACCTTGCGGGTAATGTAAAAAAAACTGTCCAGGTTGTTTCGAATTACATTTTCCCATTGCTCGTCTTTCATCCACATCATAAGAACATCATCCTTGATACCCGCGTTATTTACCAGCACTTCAATATAGTCTTCCTTGTGGCTGTCGGTCCATAATCCAAGGGTTTCATGGATATTATCCTTGTTACTTACGTCAAATGGGAGCAGTTCGCCACTTCCACCATTTTGTTTAATAACCGACAGAGTGTGTTCAGCTTCAGCGATATTTGATCGATAATTGATGAGAATATGGTATTCAAGGGCAGCCAGTCTTATGCAAATAGCCCGGCCAATTCCCCTCGACCCGCCGGTTACAAGTGCGCACTTCATAATGAATCATTTTGAAGCAGCCAGTTTTTTACTTTTTCCTGTTCTTCATACTTGGGGCTGTCGTCAACGAATTTCGGAAATATCTTACGGATTGAAGTATATATCCTGTGAGTCGCCGGAGAGAGTTTATCCTGGCACTTGAGATAATCTATGGCCTGGAGTATCGTCATCACCTGGATGGTGAGTACTTCAAAAGTATTGTCGATCACTTTTTTTGTCATCAGTGAAGCATTGCATCCCATGCTCACGATATCCTGGTTATCATTATTATTCGGGATGCTGTGCACGTACATCGGATAGGACAGGGTTTGATTCTCCGCAACGGTGGAAACGGCCGTGAACTGCATACCCTGCATACCAAAATTAAATCCCAGAACTCCCAGATTTACAAAGGGTGGCAGGATCTGATTCAACTTATCATTCAGTAAATAATTAAGCTGTCTTTCGGCCAGCATGGAAAGCTTTGTAATCGCAATTTTAAGCTTATCCATTTCCAGCGCAACATAATCGCCATGAAAATTTCCACCGTGAAAGATGTTCTTATTCTGATGGTCAATAACCGGATTGTCATTTACTGAATTCAATTCCTCCACGAGTATTTTTTCTGCATGTTCTATTGTATCGTACACCGGCCCCAGGATCTGGGTTACGCAACGAAGTGAATAATATTCCTGCACTTTATCCTCGAAAAAATCATATTCAATATTAGCCGGATTGTACAAGTGCTCCGATCGCTTGTGGATCATTTTGCTGTCCTTCAGCATGCCCCGCATCATGGCGGCGATATAGTTCTGGCCGGTATGATTTTTTACAATATTGAGCTCTTTAGAATAATGATCATCGTAAGCCTCCACAATCTCATTGGTCATTGCTGAGAACATAACGGACCAGGCCAGAAGTTTTTTGGCATATATAATATTGACCATGCCAATACCGGTCATGGCGGATGTGCCATTAATCATTGAAAGCCCTTCACGAATTTGAATATTCAGGGGGCTCAGGCCCGTCTTACTGAAAACAAGCCCGGCTTCCTGCCAGCCGGATTCATACCATAATTTCCCTTCCCCGATCAGGTTAAGGGCCACATGGGCCAGTTGAATAAGGTCACCGCTGGCACCTACGCCGCCATGCTCATAAATACAGGGCACAATATTCTTGTTAATGAAGGCGGCGAGTAATTCTACCAGGCCGGTATGTATTCCTGAATAAGCCTGCATGAGACTATTCAGGCGGGCCACAAGAATCGCCTTACCCAGCAAAGGGCTGATTGGATTACCCATGCCTGTTGCATGACTTCGAATCAGGTTGTATTGAAGCTGGAGCCTGTTTTCATCACTTATTTTATATTGAGCCATGGGGCCGAAACCAGTATTAATGCCATAAATGAGTTTCCCGGTTGAAAAATGTTTCAGGAATTGAAAACTGGCATCAACTTTTGCAAGGGCTGCTGCATCGAGGATTACCTGGTCGTCCTTAAATACAATATCTGAGAAATTTTGAAGAGAAAGGTTCCGCGATCCGATTTCTACCATGTATGGTGACTATTTAAGTTGCCCAAGCGCAAAAAAAGCGAATTAAGGTCAACAAGGCAAATTTTTTCCTGATATAAGCCGGAGACCAATCTTGTAATGTTCAACTGCACGGTCTTGAGCGATTACCTGAATAAACTATCGGGAATTCCTTTATTGATGGAATAGTCCAAATAAGTTATTTCTATCTTCCCCTGCTGGTTACCCGTGACCTCCTGTTTTTTCCGGGTTGAACCATCATCGTAATCAAAAGTTACTCCTTTAGGCAGTTTAAACTCCTGGCTGTTGAAAGTGAATATGATTTTATCCGGCAATCCGGTCGCCAGAAATTTTCCATAATACAATTCTACCTCATTGGTGCCGTTTCTCCTGGAAGTTGTTTTTGCTTTTAAAATCATTAAGAGATTCGGATCGACATAAATGGTTGCCAGAATAAGATCGCCGTTTTCATCTGAAGGCAATAGCTTAATGATTCTTACAGGAATTCCACGGATCACTTCCCTGCCTGCATCAAGCGCCTGGGAGGGACTGTGCAGAACCTGATATAAACTGATGCTGGTCGTTTCCCGGGGAACAAGCGAAATGCCATTCTGATTTTTTATTCTCACTTTATCGGGCCTTTTATAATAGATCCTGACTGTCGCATCCGGAACTTTCAGGAAGGGAACTTCAGTTTTAAGGCGTGCCTCCGCTTCGTAGTCAGCAATCTTTTCCATTTTTTTGCGGATATCATTCATCAATGCCGCCGGATCCTGTGCATGTACAACAGGCATTTCTACTAATAAAAAACTGCCTGCCAGAAAAAAAATGCTTAAGAGCTTCGATTTCATAAACCTATTTAACCTGCTTTTCAGTTTTAATATATTTTAACTAAGAATATCTTTCTTATTGAAAACAAGTATTGCTGCAGAAACAAATCCGAATATATAAGCAAGGAGGATACCACTGCTTTTGCCGATAGCCCGTATATTTTCAATGGTTCCCGGTAAGGACGAACCTCCCGGATCGACTTTCGTATAAAAAAATCCTTTCCAGGCCAGCATGTGCGAAGTAAAAAGAAAGGGTTTAACCGTGCGGTCATATAAAGGAATTTGCATTTCAGACAAAATAGTAAAAACTATCACGATGCTGATCGTCGATACAATGGGCCCGATGGAATTATCAGCAAATACTGAAAGCAGGAAAGCCAGGGCAGCAACCGTAGTCAGTGCGAGCGCGGCAAACGCAAAGGCGGCCAGGTATCTCCAGATTACATCGTTCTTTCCGATTATCTCCAGGGCGTCATTGCGGGCAATCAGGATATCATTAGTTCCGAAAACAAGTACGCTTAATAATAAGGATATAAACGCCAGCCAGATCAACAACAGGCCGGTGTAAATCACAATCGCCAGGAATTTGGAAATCATGAGGGTTGTCCGGCTGACGGGCTTGCTAACGAGCATTCGAAGAGTTCCCATATTCGCTTCGCCGGCAACCGAATCGCCAGCTACAAGGGCAATCAGGAGTGGAATATGGATCAATAATAAATTCAGGATTATAAAGCAGACAAAATATCCATTCAGAATATGATCATATGGAATCTCCAGTGAATCTTTCAAACTGCCGACCAAAAATTCAATATAAGACTGACCGTCGAATTTTAATGCGATCTGGATGATGACAACCATCGCAGCAATGGCTCCGAAACTGATATACGTTCTTGGTTTCCGGAAAATTTTGAGCAGTTCAATTTGTAAAAGTTGCCACATTTTGCTTATTCCGGGTTAATGATAAAAAATAGGATTCCAGTGAATTTTTAGACTGAAGTGATTTCACAGGGATACCAAGACGCACCAGTTCCCGGTTAAGATCAGGAATTAACTGTTCCGGCAACTGGAAGATCAATTGTCTCCCGGTTTTTTTTTGCAGGTATGAATACCAGGGGGAAGATTCGAGCAAACGCACTGCATCATCGGCATCAGTGACTTCTGCTTCCACGACCATTTTTTCCCGGTCCATCAGCGTACTGATCGGTCCTTCCATCATTTTCCGTCCCTCATCTATGATCAGCATCCTGGTTGAAACCTGTTCAATTTCGTTCAATAAATGGGAGGATACAATGATGGTTTTGTTCAGGTGGCGGCTCAGGTGAAGGATAAGGTTGCGAACATCCGTAATACCCTGCGGGTCCAGCCCGTTTGTTGGCTCATCCAGAATGATTAACCGGGGATTACGAATAAGTGCAACAGCAATTCCCAGTCTTTGTTTCATTCCCTGTGAATAGGTTTTCACCTTATCATTTTCCCGGCCTGCCAGTCCTGCTATTTCCAATTGCGTCATTATTTCTCTCCTGGTGATTCCCGGACCGCTCATCCGTGCAAATAATGACAGGTTTTCATAACCACTCAGGTATTTGTACATATCGGGCTTTTCGATGATGGCGCCTACCTGGCTTAGAATTTTCTTTTTCTCTTTCCTCAGATCCATTCCAAAAATTTCGATATGTCCCACTGTGGGTTTCACCAGTGAAAGCAGCATGCGGATCGTAGTGGACTTGCCCGCCCCGTTCTGACCCAGGAATCCATATACATCTCCTTCCTGAACGGTGAAAGACAAGTCATCCACCGCTTTATGGGTCTTGAAATTTTTTGTAAGGTGGGAAACGGTTACAAGTGACATCTGATTGGTCGGCCCTGTTGTCAAAAGCTTATTGTAAAAATATGGTTTCCCTCTTTGAAATGATAAGTAACCGGATTTCCGGATATTTCACTGATTTGTTTTACGATGGACAAACCAAGACCATGATGATCTGTTGACTGTCCCCCTTTTGAAAAACGCTGGAATATTTTCATGTTATCGAGGGGGCCGTTGGTTGCCGTATTTGAAATGCTAAACCGGTTGTTCAGCAATTGAATATGAATCAGTCCCTGATCAGGGCTATGGCGAAGGGCATTGCTGAACAGATTATTCAAAAGTATATCCGCCAATTGCGTATTCATGCGGAGAGGAGTCGGTTCCATAGAGGCGGTTACCTGTAAATGCTTTCCCTCCCAGAGCTCCTGCCAGGCGGTCAACTTATCATTCACAGAATTCCTGAAATCAAATAAAATGGTTTCTGAAAACTGTCGGTTTTCGATTTTACTCAATAATAACAGGGACTGGTTAAGATTGGCCATTCTTTGAATGGCTTCATAGGCGGTTTGTGCAGCATTACTTTGTGTCTCAGTAAGGTGCTCGTCCTGAATCAGCGTATCCAGTTTGGTCCGCACGATGGCCAGTGGGGTCTGCAATTCATGCGAGGCATTTTCTGTGAATTCCTTAAGCGTTTTATATTCTTTTTCGGCGCTTTGTATAAACAGGTCCAAAGTACTGTTCAGCAAATTAAATTCGTCTATCCGGCTCCTTGAGAATTCAGGTATTTTTTTCCCTCCCAGTTGAAATTGGTTAATTCCCGCAATGGTTTTATAAAAGGGTTGCCATAATCGGCGAATCAGCCACCGGTTGATCAGCAGGCTTACCAGCAGAATAAGAATTACCGTTATGAGAGAAACGAAAATGACTGACCGGTTCATGTCCTCCGTTCCCTCGAGAGATTTAGATACCCGGGCCGTATACCATTGATCACCGACGGGCAGCGTAAAACGGATTTCACGGAAATCACCAGCGTCCGGCGCCCCGGGAGATTTTATTGTGGTGAATTTATGAGATTTCCCCGGAGCGGATGCCGGTCCGAAAACAATGCGTTGATCCTTTACCGACACGGGTTCGGGCAGGTGATGGTATTTTGACACGTAAGCTTCAATTTCACGCTGTTCAATTTTAAGATCCTCATCAACCTGGGCGATCATGACCCACCATAGGAGGTAATAATAGGCAACACTGGCCAGCAGAAAAATCAGGATCGTTGCCAGGAGATTGATTCTGAAATATCGGGTGAATAGTTTCATGGATGGTCAGTGAATTTATAACCCATTCCATAAATAGATTTAATATAATCCTGCGCGCCGGCCTGTAACATTTTTTTACGCAGGTTCTTGATATGCGTGTATATGAAATCAAAGTTATCAGAAAGATCCATATTGTCTCCCCATAAATGCTCTGCAATAGCACTCTTGCTGATCACCTTATTTTTATTGCTGATGAAATATAATAAAAGATCATATTCCTTGCGGGTGAGATCAAGGGCCCGGGTATTTATTTTAACCGTTTTTTCCTGGAGGTTAATATTCAATTCGCCAAAATGGAGATTGTTTTCCCCGTCAAAGGATTTGCGCCGGATGATGGCGGAAACTCTGGCAGCCAGCTCTGAAAGGTGAAATGGTTTGGTAAGATAGTCGTCGGCTCCGGACTTGAGGCCAAGGATTTTTTCATCGAGTGAATTTCTGGCCGAAATGATCAGCACGCCATCCGCTTTGTGGTTCTGCTTAAGTTCACGCAAAAGATCAAGCCCGCTACCGCCGGGAAGTGTGATATCCAGTATAATGCAGGCATATTCATAAAGGCTGATCTTTTCCAGGGCTGAATTGAAATCGAATGCATTTTCACAGGTAAAATGCTCCGATTGCAGATAGGCAAAAATGCTTTCCGAAAGCGCTTTTTCATCTTCAATAATCAGAACCTTCATG
>JGI1027J12803_100484110_pt1 | contig 27106 bp, 31 predicted proteins | sample IowNatreferecore_FD_12803 | JGI IMG/M metagenome (IMG submission 12803) | reverse complement strand
ATGGCATGAAGTATGTATTTATATTCCTAAAGATAATACGATGTCTGCCAAAGATCATTCTTATTTCGTCTTCAGAGTGATGGTACAGGATGATCCTTCACCGGATAATCCCCTGCCTAAACCGGGACCTGAATGGCCTCCAGTTGAACCGGCACCGACTCCTCCCACGACTGATCCGGTTCCGACTGTTCCACCCGTAACAGGTATTCATTTTCAATTCTATCCTTATATGCTGAATTAGCGGGGACTTTAGTATTTATATTTGGGTCTCAACTAGAATATGGAATATTTCCTGGGAATTGACATCGGCACTACCTCAGTAAAATCAGTTGCCTTTTCCAGGGAGGCAAAAACTTATTGCGAGCATTCGATATCTTATCCCATCCAGCACCCGAAACCGGATTGGAGTGAACAGGATCCGGAAGAAATTTTCCGGGCAGTCATTCAAACTGTAGAAAATATTCTCCGGGATCTTTCACCCCACCTTCCCCGTCTCTGCAGTTTCTGTTCAGCGATGCATAGCCTCATCGCGGTGGATTATTCCGGCTCAGCTATTTCCCCTTCCATCATTTGGGCTGATAACCGGGCAGCAGTGGTTGCCGAAAGAATCCGCAATGGCAGGAATGGCCAGGAATTTTACACGAGAACGGGTCTGCCGGTGCATGCTATGTCTCCACTATGTAAATTAATCTGGATGAAGGAAAATCAGGCCGACCTTTTTAACAGGGCGTACAAATTCATCGGCATAAAGGAATATGTTTTTTTAAAATTGTTTGGGGTGTATTCCATGGATGTGTCTATGGCTTCTGCAACCGGTCTGATGAACGCCGGTTCTCTCCAGTGGGATCCCTGGATACTGGAACAGGTTGGAATTTCAACGGAACGGTTATCTGAAATTACCGGAATAGATAAAATTTTTACAACCCCCCGCTATTTTCCAGCCCTTCAGCAAGTACCGTTTATTATTGGAGGCAGTGATGGCGCCATGGCCAACCTGGGTGCTACGGATGAGCCCGGTTCACTGGTGATCACCGTAGGTACAAGCAGTGCCGCCCGGTTAATTTTGAACAAACCACACATTGATCAGGAGATGCGGACTTTTTGTTATTATATCCATAACCAGCAATGGTTACTGGGCGGTGCGAGTAATAACGGCGGAATCGTATTACAGTGGCTGCAGGAAAACTTTTTTCATTCCGAGAAGACAGTTGCTGATTTTATAAAACAAGCTTCCGGGGTTGCACCGGGAGCTGATGGTTTGATTTTTCTGCCCTATTTGCTTGGAGAAAGGGCGCCGGTCTGGAATGCTTCCGCAAAAGGAATTTTATTCGGACTTGATATTCATCATGGTCAGGAGCATATGATAAGAGCATCCATAGAAGCGGTCATTTATTGTCTATACGGTATTTGTCAGCCACTATTTGAACAGGCAGAAATAAAAAATATTTATGCGACGGGAGGATTTGCGCGCACGGAATTCTGGTTACAAATTCTTGCCGATGTTTTCAATCTTCCGGTTATGGTTTGTGATACGGTGGAAAACTCAGCCTGGGGAGCTGTCAGGTGCGGGATGCAGGTGACTGGCGAGTCATTTCCAAAGAATGCTGCTATACGTAAATCTTACACACCCGATGTGTCGGTTCATTCGGTTTATAAAAAGACATTTCAGAAATTCCAGCGTTTATATGATTTGTTAAAAGTCGAATATGAGAAATAATTGCCGGGCCAATCAGGAGCCGGGAAAAATGACATGAACCGGTTGTAAAATATTCTCTGGCGAGGTATTCATTGATTAACAATAATTATCAGGTTCCATCCCCGGATCGGGGAGGAGTTGCTTAAATTTGTGACCTGAAACCCTTTGACTTGAAAAAAATTTATAAGCCTACTGAAATTGTACCCCCGTTTTATCAGCGGTATATAGGCCTGGTACCCGATGATGGAAATCTCCTGATCCACCTGGAAGATATTTGTTCCGAAACGGAAGAATTGATCAGTCCACTTTCTGAAGACAAGATGAACTACCGGTATGCTCCGGGTAAATGGTCTTTGAAAGATATGATCGTGCATTTGTCGGATTCCGAAAGAATTTTTGTTTACCGTGCACTTCGTTTTTCACGTGGAGACGAAACAGCCCTGGCAGGATTTGAGGAATCTGATTATGCTGAATATGCACGGGCGAGTGAGAGAGACAAAGAGGACATTTTGCGCGAGTTTTGTCTCGTGCGCGAGGCGAGCATTTCTTTTGTAGAATCTCTTTCAGATGAAGCGTTGAACAGAAAAGGAATCGCGAATGGATTTTCTGTTTCGGTCCGGTTGCTGGTAAATCTTCTGTATGGACATCACAAGCACCATCTCAACATTATGCGGGAAAGATATCTGAATCATGGATCCAAATAGGTCTCGCAGGATTTCCATTGCGGTGGATATGGACGGCGTTTTGGCGGATACGGAAACCCATTTTATACAATACTATGAAAGAGAATCCGGAGAGAAAGTGGATCGCAACTCTCTCCTGGGTGTTCCGGAGAGTCAGGGATTCCCGGACAAGACAGCTGTTTGGAGATATGTGCACACACCGGGATTTTTCAGAACCCTGCCGTTGATTCCGGGCAGCGTGGATGCACTAAAAACACTGATGAAGGATTTTGATCTGTTTATAGTTTCTGCAGCGATGGAATATCCGCTTTCGCTCTTTGAAAAGAAACAGTGGCTGGAAGAACATTTCTCCTTTATCTCCTGGAAGAATATCATTTTTTGCGGCGATAAAAGCATTATCCATACCGACTACCTGATCGACGATCACCTGAAAAATCTTGATTATTGTTCAGGCATTCCCCTTCTTTTTACTGCGTCACACAATGTGCATGTTCGTCAACATCACCGGTTAAATAACTGGAGTGAAATTCTTACGTATTTTGAATTATTGAAACAGGTATAGAAGCGAAATTTACCGCACACCGTGAGCGCTCAGTATATTTTTCCGGCTCCCGGTGTTTACAGGATGAGTATTATCGTGCCACCGACAATCAACAAGGCGCCGATTGCAGATTTCCAGCTCAGGGCTTCGCCCAGGAAAATAACAGAAAGCAGAATGGTCAGCGCTACACTGAGTTTATCCACCGGCGCCACCTGGGATACTTTCCCGATCTGTAGTGCCTTGAAGTAAAATATCCAGGAAAGCCCGGTAGCCATTCCAGATATGACCAGGAAAAAAAGATTATATTTTGAAAGGGTATGCAAGGTTTTGTATTCTCCTCTGAACAAAACAATACCCCAGGCAACAAGTAATATGATCATTGTGCGGATAGCTGTTGCCAGGTTTGAATTTACATGCGACACACCAATTTTGGCAAATATCGCGGTGAGAGATGCAAACAGCGCTGAAAGCAATGCATAGATCCACCACATAATATTAATTAAAATGTTCAGCAGGTGAATAGATTTCTGCCTGTGAATGATTGTCAGTTTGCATTAGCCAGGAATTTCAAACAAACAGGATTAGGAATGCTGATTTCTTTTCCGGTTGGCCTGAGTAATCCGGAGTCTGCGTCGATTGTAAAAATCACAATATTATTCGTATCCCGATTGGCAACCAATAAAAAATGGCTGGTCGGATCGATGACAAAATTGCGCGGATGTTTTCCATTAACTGAAATAATCTGTTTGTTCGTCAGCGTCCCGTCTGTTCCTATAGCAAAAACGGCAATCGTATTGGAGACGCCCCGATTCGTCGCGTAAAGAAATTTTCCGTCTGGACGAACATGGATATCCGCGCTTCCGGCAAATCCATTAAAACCTTCCGGTGTCGTCCGGATTCTCTGGAAATGACTGAGCAGTCCATTTTTTTCATCAAAATGAAAAGCATCGATGGTGCCGGATAGTTCTCCCAAAATATAAACATCCTGTCTTACCGGATTAAAGGTGATATGCCTGGGACCCGTTCCCGGTTTTAATATTGCCACGGAATCACGGGGATCAGTCAGAGGAATCTGGCTGGCAGCGTTAAAAGCATAAACGTGCTCACGGTCCGTGCCCAGATCTGCTGCCAGCAAAAATTTTTCATCCGGAGAAAAAATCGCTGAATGAACATGCGCCATCTCCTGACGGGCCGTGTCCAGGCCTTTACCGAGATGCTGTATACTTTGTGCGGCGGGGGCCAGAGAGCCATCCGTGTTCACGGGCAATGCAGCGAGACTGCCGGAACAATAATTGGCAACAAAAACCCACTTGCCGGATTTATCTTCTGAAACATAGCAGGGACACCTGCCCATGCTGGACTGCGAATTCAGGAATGCGAGCTGACCAGTAGCCGGTTCAAAAGCATAAGCACCTACTGAGCCGCCCTTTTCTTCTTCATCGGTAGCATACAAATGTCTGCCATCAGGAGAAAGGCTGAGATAAGAAGGATTCTTCGCCGGAATGGTGCTCACCTCAGTTCCGGTTCCCAGAGTCGTATTAAACCGGTATACGTAGATACCCTTACTCTGGCCGCTGGTATACGTCCCGATAAACAAGTAGGGCTCCTGGGAAAAACACGAAACGGAAATAAGGATAAACAATAAAATTAGATTCCAGCGCATGGAAAAAGTTTTAAAATTAGACTTCTGCAATTTACACGAAAGTGATTAAGCACGAACGCAATAAATGAATGGGGTGGAAACGTTATCCATGTTGAAATCCGACCTACATGAAACTGAAAATGCTTAGCTGCTGTTTTCTGTTCTTTATTTTATCCTGCCAGTCATTACCCGAAAATATCGGAAGTGATTTAAACCAGGCAACAACTGGTTCATTTACGGGGAACCTAACGGTTCCTGATAAAGCATTGGACATTGCGATTCCCACGGGAGCAGATAAAACCAAATCCAATTCAATCCCGAGCGCGTCGGTGATCCTGGGAAAAAAACAGGTTCCGATTCTTTGTTATCATCAGATTCGCGACTGGAGAACGACTGATTCAAAAACTTCCAGAGACTATATCGTTCCGCCAGCTGCTTTTGCAGCTCAAATGCGTATGCTGGCCGATAGCGGTTACCACACAGTAACACCCGATCAGGTATATGCTTACCTGACAAATAATGCCCATCTGCCTCAAAAACCGGTTATGCTGAGTTTTGATGATACGGATCTGGATCAATACACCACAGCATATCCTGAAATGAAGAAGTATGGCTTTAAAGGTGTATTCTTTATTATGACGGTTTCACTGGGTAAACCGCACTATATGAGCCGGGATCAGGTGAGAACTCTATCAGATGAAGGTAATACCATCGGATCCCATACCTGGGATCATCATAATGTAAAAAAATATATAGGTAACGACTGGATCGTCCAGCTGGATAAGCCCACCAGGCAGCTTGAAGAGATTACAGGTAAAAGCATTCGTTACTTTGCTTACCCATTCGGACTTTGGAATACAGCTGCTTTTCCGGAACTCAGGAAAAGGGGCTTTGTTGCAGCTTTCCAGCTAAACGAAAAACCCGATTCCATGGATCCCTTATATTGTATCAGGCGCATTATTGTTCCCGGTACCTGGAATGGGCCTGCCCTGCATCGCTGGATGCTACGAGACTTCTAGGCAACTGTTACTATCTTGCCTTTCATGATTTCCTCCGAAAAGGTATCGATGTTCCGCAACCGTCTCACCAAGGTTTACCGACACCTGAGTAAGTCTGCCGGCAGGCAAGGGATCAGCTGCTACAGGATATACGACCACGATCTGCCGGAATTCCCGCTATGCATTGAGAAATATGAAGACTGGTTGTATGTGGCTGAATACCGCCGTAAACACCATATGGAAGAGGCAGAACATGATGAGTGGCTCGGAGAATGCAAGATGATAATCGGGGATATTACCAGTATACCGGTAACGAATATCATTCTGCGCACGCGGCAGCGTAAATCCGGTCGTCAGGACCAGTATCAAAAGCTGGATGATGAAAAGGAATATATTGAGGTGAGTGAACAGGGATTGAAATTTAAAATTAACCTTACGGATTACCTCGATACCGGTCTTTTCCTGGATCACCGGATGACCAGGGCACTGGTAAGATCGCAGGCTGCAGGCAAAAAAGTACTCAATCTCTTCTGTTACACAGGTTCCTTCTCTGTGTATGCTGCAGCCGGAGGAGCGGCTGAGGTGGTTTCTGTGGATCTCTCCAGAACCTACCTGCAATGGGCAACCGAAAACATGGTACTCAATGGCTTTTTTGATCCGGTAAAACATGTATATATACATGAAGATGTCAAACAATGGCTTCCAACACTCCCGCCTGGATATTTTGACCTTGTCATCATGGATCCGCCCACTTTCAGCAATAGTAAACGGATGGATGATTTTCTGGACGTTCAGAGGGATCACCCTGTGCTGATCAATCAGGTGCTCCAGGCCATGAAACCAGATTCGACCCTTTATTTTAGCACGAATTTCAGCCGTTTTCAAATCCAGGCTGATGAATTAAAAGATTGCGATATTAAAGACATCACGAAGGCAACTACTCCATTCGATTTCCAGGGAAAACTGAGCCGGTTTTGTTTTTTGATTAAGAAAAATCCTGCTGGCAGAATTGCGGTTGACGGTTGACAGTTTTACATGTGCCATTATATCTCTCCCGTTTTTCAATTCCCCCTGAAGAAGGATTCCCTGCTTTTCCTGGCCCGGCCGGCAAGCCGGTGCAGTTTGTATTCCCGGTATCTCCAGCGAAGTAATATCGAGAGTCCCGTTGCCATCATCAGGCGGGGAGTCCAGTATAAAATTATTTCAATCATCGGATGATTTTTTAATGAACCTGTGGATTGACTCCCAAAATTCTTTCAAATCAAAATTTTGTGGAACCGGAATTTATTTCCGGTAAAGACTGCCACTGTCTTCAATACTTCAAACAAGGAGCATTGGAAGAAAAAACAGCCGCGTTTTCTTAATATTTACACTACTAATAAATTTAGAATTACGCCTTTTTTCGAGCTTCCGGCTGCTAATGATTTGCGTATAATTTATTTAGTAAAATTAATTTTTGTATAATACTAATTTTCATTGGTTTAATTGGAGTTAACTAATTTTAATATATAGTATAAATCCACATGAATCGCCATGCGGCACGCAAAGTTTTCCCTAATTTTACTTCTCATGGTATTATAGTATGATTGTATTTGAATTGCAATACTTTCCACCCCTTATATTCTTTCCTGCTTTGTATAAGGAATCATATGTATATATTGATATATATGAAGATTACCATAAAATGAGTTTTCGCAACCGTTGCCTGGTGGCAGGCGCCCAGGGAATCATTTCATTATCGGTTCCGCTCCTGCACGGCAGGAACCAGCATTTGCCGATGAAAGAAGTGATGATATCCGATTCGGAAAACTGGCAGGCTCGTCATTTGAAATCCATTCAGTCTGCATACAACCGCTCGCCATTTTTTGAATATTACAAGGAAGAGGTGGCCGGTCTTTTTATAAATTCATTCGACCGCCTGGCCGACTGGAACATTCATTGTCTGAACTGGTTGAGGAAAAAAATGGAGTGGCCTGCTGAAATATTGTATACTAAATCCACTGTTCCATTCCGGTCAGAAGGAGTCGATGATCGGAGAAACCTGGTAATGCCCAAAAACTATATTAACTGGAATCCGGCAAAATATCGCCAGGTTTTTGAAGAGAGAACCGGATTCTTTCCGAATCTTTCCATTCTGGATTTATTATTCAATACCGGTCCGAAATCCGGGGAACTATTAAGAAATGCGTCCGACGTCAGCAGATGAACCGAGACCGGAATAATGGAGGCTGCGGAAACTTTAAACGGGCAGATCATTTTGTATTACTGACCCGGGTCAGAGAGATTTGAAGCCAGCAATTCGGCAATATCCAGCACTTTTACCTGATCTTCTTTCTCTTCATTTTTTACACCATCGGTTAACATAGTATTACAAAAAGGGCATGCAGAAGCGATCACAGAGGCCCCTGTTTCCATCGCTTCCCGGGTTCTTTCAAAATTGATGCGCGTGGTTCCTTTTTCTTCTTCCTTAAACATTTGTCCGCCGCCCGCACCGCAGCAAAGTCCCTTGCTTTTGCATCGTTTCATTTCGACCAGTTCGGCATCGAGGGCCTCAAGCAGTTTCCTTGGCGCCTCATAAATTCCGTTGGCGCGGCCGAGGTAGCAGCTGTCGTGATAGGTTATTTTTTTCCCCTTGTATGTTCCTCCTTCTTTAAGACGTATCCTGCCTTCATCCAATAGCTGCTGAAGAAAAACGGCATGGTGAATGACCTCATAATTTCCGCCCAGTTCGGAATATTCGTTTTTTAAAATATTAAAACAGTGCGGGCAGGCAGTTACGATTTTTTTTACTCCGTAATTATTAAGGGTATGGATATTCTGGTAGGCCATCATCTGGAAAATGAATTCATTACCTGCCCGGCGGGCCGGATCTCCGGTACACATTTCTTCCTTTCCTAATATGGCATAACGGAATCCGATATGATTGAGAATGCTGGCAAATGCCCTGGTGATCTTTTGTGCACGCTGATCGAAACTGCCTGAGCAGCCCACCCAAAACAATATTTCCGGTGATTCTCCCCGGCCGGCGAGGTCGGCCATGATGGGTGCATACATAGTTAAATCTTTACTGTTGTAAATCTAACGCAATTTTATCGCGACGAAATAAACACTGATTCGGTAATTTTAAACAATAATATCAACGTTATGTCTGCTGATGATAAGATGCTTCTGATCCGGAATTATGATTTGTGGTGCCATCTTTCGGATGAAGATTATGAAGCCCTCAACATCGAACACCATGTAATGGAAGTGCCCAAGGGTGAATACATTTATTTTGAGGCATATAACCATAATAAAATTTATTTTGTCAAGGAAGGATATATCCGGATTGGCCATATCGATTCAGAAGGGAATGAAAAAGTGATGGAAATTATACAAAAAGGCGAGTTATTCGGGCAATTCACACTGGAGCGCAGCAATCTCCATGGGGAGTTTGCACAGGCTTATAAACAGGACGTCAGTCTTTGCGCATTTTATATTGAAGATTTCGAAAAGCTACTTAAAAAGCGACCGGATCTCGCCCTTCGGTACAGTAAACAGGTGGGAGCGAAACTCCGCACCATCGAAAACCGGTTACTGAATTTACTGAACAAGGATGTTAAAACCCGCCTGGCACATTTCTTTTGGCAACTGGTGGAAAACAAACTGGGTGAAACACTCCCCGAAGGTTTTTGTATTCCCAATTATCTGAAACATGAAGATATTGCGAACCTGATCGGTTCCAGCAGGCAAACCGTAACCACCATGATCAATGAACTGGAAGCAGAAGGCATTCTTTCCTACGACCGGCAACAGATCTGCTTTCTGAATGTTAAAAACTTACAAAAGCGTTTCTCTGTCAATTAAATGACAAAACGCCGTTTGAAAGGGGACTAGTTTTGAAGAAATTAGTATTATGAAGATTTGGATGTCGCTGTCGTTCCTTTTTTATAGTCTTGTTTCTTTTTCCCAGAATTCGAACGCAATTCGTGCCGGGCAATTAAACCTGGAGGATGGTCTGGCAATCAAAGGATATGATCCGGTAGCCTATTTTTTACAGAATAAAGCTGTGAAAGGCAGGAAGGAATTCTCTTTTGTTTCCCAGGGTGCGGTTTATTATTTCGCGAATGCAGCCGACCGGCAGACATTCGTATCCAGCCCTGCGAAATATGAACCGCAGTATGGTGGCTGGTGTGCTTATGCCATGGGGCATGACGGATCAAAAGTTGAAGTGGATCCGGAGACATTTAAAATCATAAACGGTAAATTATTTCTTTTCTATAACCGGTTTTTTAATAATACCCTGAAAACCTGGAACCAGGATGAAACAAAATTGCATGCACAGGCAGATGCAAACTGGGAAAAAATATTGAAGCAATAAACAGGATAGGCAACCGTATAAAACTGAAAAAAACAACAACCATATGAATATCCGATTCATCGGCATCTGGATCCTGCGGATAATTCCGGCCCTTATTCTTTTGCAAACATTGTATTTTAAATTTACTGCCGATCCGGAATCCGTCAGGTTGTTCACCGAAATTGGCATGGAACCCTGGGGGCGGATCGGCACAGGCGTTTTGGAACTTATTGCAGGAGTTCTTCTTTTGATTCCCCGTTTTACGGGCTACGGCGCCATTCTGGGTTTGACCATGATGACGGGAGCATTATATTTCCACCTGACTAAAATCGGTGTAAATTTCGGGGGGAATCCCCTGCTGTTTATGTATGCGCTGATCACTTTTGTGTGTTGTGCTGCGCTCATCCTGATTTACAGGAATCAGCTGGAACAGCAATTAAAAAAGAAATGATGATTACCGGAATGAATGTTTTGGAAAGAACAGGATGCCTGAAAGTGACACTGGTTATTTTTCTTTTTTTTATCGTCAGCTCATCAATGGGGCAGTTGCATCCGGTGAAAGAGGAGTCGAATGTTCATTTTATCATTCACAATTTTGGTTTTAAGGTCTCCGGAAGTCTGGCATCACCGGAAGGTGAAATAGTTTTTATTCCGGAAGATCCCGCGAAATCATCTTTCCGGGTTACTATTAAATCAGAGAGCATTTTTACTGACAATAATTCAAGGGATGAACATTTAAAGGAAGAGGACTATTTTGATGTAAAAAACCATCCGCTGATCCGCTTCGCAAGTTCAGGTGTGCGGGCCACAGGGAAAAATGGTTCTTACGAGGCAACCGGTATTTTGACCATAAAAGACAAAAACAAAGAGATTAAGCTACCCTTCACAGCGGTGAAGAGTGGCAGTGGCTGGTTATTCGCCGGAGGTTTTAAAATGAACCGGCGGGACTTTGGCGTCGGAGGTTCCAGTACCATTTCAAATGAACTTACCGTGGAAATAAAAGTGGTGGCCCGGTAAAAAAAAAAAATTAAATTTAAAAAACGACTTTTATGGAATTGCAGAAAGCCGTACACGACGTGTTTATTCAGTTGACAGATTCGCTCAACCGGCTGGAGCAGGATCAGTATAACTATCCCTGCAAGAATTTATCTGGAAATACGATTGGTCAGCATGTTCGTCATGTCATTGAAATGTTTCAGTGCCTTGATAAAGGATGGCTGACCGGAGAAGTAGATTATGAAAAAAGAATCAGGGACAGGAGAATTGAAACGGACAGATCCTTTGCCGTAAATCTCCTGGAAGAAATCACCCTGCAAATTTCAAAACAAGACAAGTCACTTTTTCTCCTCACGTACTATGATGAGCACCGTACGGAACCGGAAATAATAAACACAAATTATTACCGGGAGATTGCCTATAATCTTGAACATACTATTCATCATATGGCACTGATCAGGATCGGTCTCCGGGAATTGGGCGATATTGCGGTAGATGATTCTTATGGTGTTGCCTCATCAACCCTCAAGTACCGGAAGCAATGTGTACAGTAACCTTTATCCCAACAGGCCGCCGGTTTTTTTTAACGTCCAGCAGGGATGAACAGGACGGAAGGCCGCTGGCTGCTTTCCCGACAGTATATGAAATAAAAGGGCGGAAAATACTATTCCCTAAAGATCCCCAGGCAGGCGGCAGCTGGGCGGCTGTAAATGAAAACGGTTGCATGACGGTATTGCTGAACGGTGCCATCAGGGCACATCTGTCCGAACCACCTTACCGCAAAAGCCGCGGCCTCATTTTGCTGGATTTGATTGCTGAATCGTCTCCAGCCAGTGCATTCGAACACGCAGACTTTCGGGGGATTGAACCTTTTACTGTTATTTTATTTGAGGATAAAAATCTTTATTCCGGAAAATGGGATGGAAGGATGAAGTGGCTGGAAACTCTGAACAGCAATAAAGCTCATATCTGGTCGTCGGTCACTTTGTATGATCAGGCCGCGATTGTGAAACGGGAGGACTGGTTTAACCTTTGGCTTTCAGAAAATCCTTATCCGGGCACACTGGATATTTTACATTTTCATCAAAAAGGCGGGGATGGGAATCCCTTCAATGATATCCTGATGAACCGTGAGGGAAAGATATTTACCAACAGTATCAGCTCGATACGTCTTTCACCGGAAACGGCCAGTTTCCGTTACCTTGATCTGCGAAGCGGCGGAGCAGCAGAAAGTTTTCTTCCCCTTCAAAAACAGAATCCCGTAAAAGCATGAGCGGAGTCGACGGCTGGAAAAAAAAGCCATTCTGGATCCGGTTATTGCATTGGGAATACTGGAGTTTCAATACGGTATATGCGCCTATCTATCCCATTTTTATTTTTCTCAGCCTGCGTGCCCGTTCTTTTTTTTTCTTTGCCGCGGCGAATCCGGAAATAAAAAACGGCGGATTTCTGGGAGAATCAAAAAAGGAAATTTACACTCTGGTCCCTTCGGCTTACCAGCCAAAAACTATTTTTTTTACCAGGGGTTTTGATCCCGGCAAAGTCATGGAGCAGCTAAGGGAAGCCGGGTTCAGATTTCCACTTATCGGCAAGCCGGATATGGGCGGCCGTGGAAGAGGAGTGAGGAAACTGGACGATGCAGAAGATGTAAAAATCTACGTACAGGATTGCCTGGTCGATTTTCATATTCAGGAATTTATATTATTTGAAAACGAAGTGGGCATCTTTTATTACCGCTTTCCCGGACAGGCCAAAGGAAAGATTTCAGGTATTGTGCACAAGGAGTTTTTAAAAGTAAAGGGAGATGGTTTTCAGAATATCCGGGCGCTTTTAAAAGCTAGTCCCCGCGCCCTGCTGCAATTACCGCAATTGGAAAAAACAGACAGGGAGGTACTGGATATTATCCCGGGTGTCGGGGAAGAGGTCACGGTGGTTCCCTATGGGAATCACGCACGCGGTGCATTGTTTCTCGACGATAGCGGGTCAGTCAATCAGGCGCTGGTTGACGTGATAAACGAGGTCTGTTCCAAAATACCATCCTTTTTTTTTGGCAGGCTAGATATACGCTATAAAAGCAGGGAATTGCTGGAAAAGGGGGAATCATTTTCCATTCTGGAAGTAAATGGAGCGGGCAGTGAGCCCACACATATGTATGATCCCCGTCATTCGATTTTCTTTGCCTGGAAAGAGATTATCCGGCACTGGATCTTACTTTTCAAAATCAGTCGTGCGAATCACAAATTGGGACACCGCTATCTCAGTATTTCAGAAGGTTTACGAATGTTTCGCGAAGACAGGTATAATTCTGAATTGCTTAAAATCATGCAATCTAAATCCGGATGAGAAAATCCGTTAGCACATGTTGTATCTGATTTCCTTATTTCTGGGATTGATACTTAGTTTTCTCGGTCAGTTGCCACTGGGGACCCTGAGTATGACGGCTACGCAGATTGCCGTGCAGGAAAGCTTTAGCAGCGCATGGAAATATTCCATTGGTGTGGCGCTGATAGAACTGGTATACCTGCGCCTGGTGCTTTCAGGAATGCAATGGATCACCGGTCATCAGGTACTTTTCAATATTTTCAACTGGACAACGGTCATCCTCTTCGGAGTATTCGGTCTGCTTAGTTTCAAAGAGGCGCAAAGGCAGGGGAAAGAGAAAAAAGCACTGCTGCTGAATTATCGGCTAAACCGGTTTTTACTGGGAGCAAGTATGAGCGCATTGAATCCCATTCAAATCCCGTTCTGGTTCGTATGGTCAGGATATTTCTTGAGTCAGGGTTGGCTCGAACCTTCTTTTTCCGTATTTAATATTTTTACCCTGGGAGCCGCTCTGGGTACGGTTGGCGGACTGGTGGTTTACATGTATGGTGGCAACTGGCTCGTTTCTAAAATGAAAACAAGCAACCGGATGCTTAATAAAATAATGGGAGTGATTTTTATCACCGCAGCATTTGCACAATTGTTCCGTCTGGTATGGCCCTAAACATTCTTCCAGGCATCTCTTTCGTCGGGACTGAATTTCCATGGAGCAAAATTATTTTCCACGTTACCAAACATGTTATTCCATTCCGGAGGAGCGTCTGAATCTTCCATTACCAGTGATCTCCGTAATTCGAAAATTATTTCCAGGGGACTGATGCTCACGGGGCATTCTTCCACGCAGGCATTGCAACTCGTGCAAGCACGGAGTTCTTCCACTGAAATATAATTTTTAAGCAATTGTTTCCCGTCGTCTTTAAACGATCCATTCAACCGGATATTTTTTCCAACCTCTTCCAACCGGTCGCGTGTGTCCATCATAATTTTACGCGGCGAAAGTTTTTTACCGGTAATGTTAGCAGGGCAGGCTGCACTGCAGCGTCCGCATTCTGTGCAGGAATACGCATCCAGCAAATTCCGCCAGCTCAGGTCCATAACATCTTTAGCTCCGAATCTCAGGGGCGCTGCTGCCTCTGAAGGGGCGAGTTCGGGCTGCATGGCATAAAGCACTTCCTGTTGTACGGATCTCATATTGCGCATCCGGCCTTCGGGCTCCAGGCGTGCGTAATAAGCATTCGGGAAAGCCAGGAGAATATGAAGGTGTTTCGAATAGGGCAGGTAATTAAGAAATACAAAAATACCGGCGATATGCATCCACCAGGAGGTTCTCTCGGTGATAACAAGCCGGTGATCGGAAAATCCGTTCATTAAAGGATGCAGCCAGTGAGAAACAACAAAATTGCCGGTCAGGTAAGTCGCATAATGCGGATTATTCCTTTCCTGTAGCAGCGTGTCCGATGCATTCAATGTCAGGAAAAGAGCCATAAGAATAATCTCTGTGATTAAAATATAATTGGCATCAGATCTTGGCCAGCCATCCAGGTCATGACTGATAAAGCGTCTTAGTTTCAGAATATTTCTACGGCACAGAAAAATAACACAGGCGATCAGGACAGTAACAGCAAGGATTTCAAAAGCATTAATCAGCCAGGTATAAGCAGTTCCCATGGGAATTGCAAACAGGCGGTGTGTTCCGAGTATTCCATCCAGAAAAATTTCCAATACTTCAAGATTGATAATGATGAATCCAGCGTAGATAAAGAAATGAAGAACGGCCACAAGTGGATTGCGAAACATTTTTTTCTGCCCAAATGCCAGGAGCAGTACATTTTTCCATCGCAGGGCCGGCTTGTCATGAAAATCTTCCTCTTTACCAAGCAGGATATTTTTGCGGATCCGGAGAATGTTCCAGCTAAAAATCGAGATTGCTGCTGCTGAAAATAAAAAAAAAGTGATTTGCTGAACCAGATGCATGCGCCTGATTTATGACCTGAAGTTATATCAGATTTGCAGGATTTATGATTTTCTTTACCTTGGGGCATGGAGAAGAATTACATACTGAACAGGGAAGTAGCCGCCAACAAATTAAAAAGAATGGCTTTTGAAATCCTGGAAAATAATTTTGATGAAACAGGATTCATTTTAGCCGGCATCCGCGAAAGCGGAACCGTAATCGCCCGAACCATTAAGTCATTACTTGAAGAAATTGCACCGGGCATGGCTATTGAGCTTATCACGGTGAGCCTGGATAAAAAAAATCCAAAAGAGGTAATACTCGGTCCGAAAACTGACTTTCAAAATAAGGTTGTCATTCTCATTGACGACGTTAGCAACAGCGGGAAAACACTGCTTTATGCCATTAAGCCATTCCTCGATTCAAATCCCAAAAAAATACAAACGCTGGTACTTGTCGAAAGAAGTTATACTACGTTCCCGGTTAAACCCGATTATGTTGGACTTTCGGTTGCAACTACTCTGCAGGAACATATTTATGTGGAAGTGGAAGGGAACCATGTAAAGGGCGCCTGGCTCGAATAATCGCCTGAAAAGACCCTGATTTTTACCTTATTTTTTCACTTCAAACCCTTCAATTTCATTACCTTTGATGCCTCGTAAAAGATTGGGTTTTACAGGATTTTAAAAAAAATATGGAAGAGAATATCATACCGGAAGAAACACAGGATAACAACCGCATCGTCCCCATCAATATAGAAGAACAAATGAAAATGGCTTATATAGATTATTCTATGTCTGTCATTGTCAGCAGGGCGTTGCCTGATGTACGGGATGGGCTTAAGCCCGTCCACCGCCGTATCCTTTATGGAATGAATGAACTGGGCAGCAACAGCAATAAACCCTTTAAGAAATCTGCGCGTATTGTGGGGGAAGTAATGGGTAAATACCATCCACACGGGGATTCAGCAATCTACCACACGATGGTAAGAATGGCCCAAGAATGGAACATACGCTATATGCTGATTGATAAACAGGGAAACTTCGGCAGCCAGGATGGTGACGGTCCGGCGGCCATGCGATACACAGAAGCCCGTTTACACCGGCTTGCTGAAGCCATGCTTGAAGACATCGAAAAGGAAACGGTGGATTTCCAGCCCAACTTTGATGATTCGCTGACAGAGCCTACTATTCTGCCCTCCCGGTTTCCGCAACTCCTTGTAAACGGATCAAGCGGAATTGCAGTGGGCATGGCAACCAACATGCTCCCGCATAACCTTGCTGAATCCATCGATGGTTGCGTGGCTTATATTGACAAGAGGGATATTACGGTGGAAGAACTCATGCAGCATGTGAAGGCGCCAGATTTTCCTACCGGGGGTGTGATTTTTGGTATGGAAGGCGTGAAAGCAGCCATGCATACCGGTCGCGGCCGGGTAGTGCTTCGCGGGAAGCTGCAGGTCGACACAAAAATTAACGGACGTGAACAGATCATCGTCACGGAAACTCCATACCAGGTGAATGTGGATAGTGTCTGTGACCGGATCGGACAACTGGTGAATGAAAAAGTGATCGATGGAATCACCGGGGTAAATAATGAATCCAATGAAAAGGAAGGAATCCGAATTGCTATTGATTTGCGGCGCGACGCGGTTGCCAATGTAGTCATCAATCAATTATTCAAACATACCGAATTACAGACCTCTTATGGTATCAATAATGTAGCCCTGGTGAAGGGTCGTCCCCGTACACTGAACCTGAGAGAGATCATTGCGGAATTTGTAGAATTCCGCCACGAGGTGATTGTCCGGCGTACCCAATTTGAATTAAGGGAGGCTGAAAAACGAGCTCATATCCTGCAGGGGTACCTGATTGCACTCGATCATCTCGATGAAGTGATCGCACTGATTCGTTCCTCAGCGACTCCGGAACTGGCCAAGGAAAACCTGATACAGGCGGGCTGGGGCCTGACTGAGATACAGGCCAAAGCCATACTGGAACTGCGTTTGCAACGTCTGACCGGCATGGAACGGGACAAAATACGCAGTGAATTTGAAGAACTGCAAAAGCAGATCGCTTATCTCAGGGACCTGCTCCAGGACGAATCAAAACGCTATGCTTTAATTCGCAGGGAACTCCTGGAAATAAAAGAACGATTCAGTGACCAGCGGAGAACCGAGATTACCTATCTCGATGACGAGATGAAAATCAAGGACCTGATCAAGGAGGAGGATGTAGTGATCACCATCTCCCACAATGGGTATATAAAAAGAACTTCGGCTACCGAATACCGTCAGCAACGCCGGGGTGGCAGGGGATTGAGTGGTGGCAAGGCCCGGGTGGAGGATTATATTGAACATTTATTTGTTGCCAGTTCTCATCATACACTGCTTTTCTTTACCGAAAAAGGAAAGTGTTTCTGGTTGAACGTATATCAAATTCCCGAAGGCGACCGTGTTAGCAAGGGCAGAGCCATCCAGAATCTGATCCAAATGCCACTGGATGATAAAATCAAAGCCATCATCGACGTAAAAGATATCAAGGATAATGAATTCCTGAACAGTCATTATATCGTGCTCTGTACCAAACGGGGCGTCATCAAAAAAACTTTGCTGGAAGATTTCAGCCGGCCGAGGCAAAGCGGAGTGAATGCCATCACTATTCTGGAAAATGACCATTTGCTGAATGCGCGTTTAACCGATGGTAATTGTGAGATCATGATGGCCATTAAATCGGGACGTGCGATTCGCTTTCCCGAAGAGAATGTGCGGCCTACGGGAAGAGGCGCGATCGGTGTAAGTGGTATTGAAGTGGATGATGGTTTGGACGAGGTGATTGGCATGATATGTGTCAATAAGGACGATAAATCCAAAACCGTGCTGGTTGTATCTGAAAACGGTTTTGGAAAACGCACCCTGGTTGATGAGTACCGGGTAACGAACCGCGGTGGTAAGGGAATCAAAACCATTCAAATAACTGAAAAAACGGGCAAGTTGGTCGGCATCCTTGATGTTACCGAAAAAGAAGATCTGATGATCACCTGCAAATCCGGCATAACCATCCGTATGCCGGTGAATGGTATCAGTGAATTGGGCCGTGCTACCCAGGGGGTAAAACTGATCCGGCTGGATGAAGGCGACGGCATTGCGGCAATTACCCAGCTTGACGAAGAATCCACTATTGAGGAAATAAAGAATGGGGAAGGCCCGGTTTTGGATATATTGCCTCCGGATATAAGCCCAGAATAGAATCATCAGAAAACTTCAAATAAAAATCTCATGAAACGGATGCTTTTAAGCCTTTTTATGGCTGTTATTTGTTCCGGATTGATTGCCCAGTCCGTAGACAAAGCGAAAGATTTACTGAAAGCTAATAAACTCGCGGAAGCCAAGGAAGAAATCGACAAGGCTCTGTTGGTTGACAAGAACCAGAAAGATGCAGAGGCATGGTATACAAAGGTCAAAATTTATAATGCAATCGCTACGAATGATGCATTGAAAAATCAATACCCGGATGCCCTGATTCAATCCTATGAAGCCCTTAAAAAATACGTCCAATATGATGATAAGAAACAGGTACTCCTGGCTGCCGATGGTTATAAGCCTGTGAATGAAATATACCAGGGACTTTTTCAACAAGGGGCCGCAGCCTACAATGCGCAAAAGTGGACTGAATCGTATACCGATTTCAGCGTTGCTGTTTCGGCTATAAATTTTATGTACAAACAAGGCTGGATCAAACAGAGTATGGATACGACGTCGATTTTATACGCGGGAATTTCAGCGGAAAAATCCAACAAGCGAGATGATGCCCTGATTTTTTATAAAATGATTGCGGATTCCAATATTACAAAGATTGGCGGCAATGATATGGCTGAAATTTATAAATGGCTGGCAGACTATTATACCCGGTCAGGAGATAAAGCCATGGCGGTAAAATATACGGCGCTCGGAAAATCCAAATACCCCAATGACATTTTTTATGATGAACTCCAGTTGGATGCGTTAAGAAAAACAGGACCCAAAGATTCACTCTTTGCTAAATATGAGGAGATCAACAAGGAACATCCCGACAGTGCAATATATTATTTCAACTACGGCCTGGAACTTTACCAGTATGCCAACGATTCGAGTTCCGGGAAACGAGTGGCCAATGCGGATGAACTAATCAAAAGGGCGCAGGAAAAAATGCTCGCCTGTTTAAAAATCAATCCGAATTATGCACAGGCAAATCTGGTGATGGGGCAGATAGCTTATAATCAAGGCGTGGAATACCAGATTCTGGGAAAGCCAAAGGGTAATACCAATGCGGCAGAATTAAAACAGCGACAGGATTACCGGGCCTTGTCCACCAAGAAATTTGATGAGGCAGTACCCTACCTGGAAAAAGTGGACCAGGCTCTCGGCACGCAGGCCAAATTAAAAAAGTCTGATAAAGTGGCCCTTAGGGATGCGTATGATATGCTGGTGACTATTTACGAAAGCAAGAAAGACCAAACCAAGATTGCTTTCTGGACGGACAAATACAACAATGTAGACAAGGTCCACTAGTATTTTATGCGGAAAATCCATGCATCGTGATTTTTAACGTTGCATGGATTTTTTATTTTACCGAAGTGCAAAATGCAGATTTGCATTCAGGGCGAACTGCTTCTGGTTAAAAGTGTAGGCAGGTTCAATGCCGATACCGATTACACGGGTTACCGGAACCACATATCTCAATCCGGTCTGGAATTCAAATAAAGAAAGATTTAAAATTCCCGGTGCGGCAACTACATACAAATGTTTCGAAAGTTGATATTGTCCTTTCAAATAAAAGCCCACGACTGCCTGCTTTTTGGTAGTTGCTGTTTTGCTATCAGTATTGTTATAGCCAGCCCAGACCATACTGGTGCCAATAAAAAAGCTGAACCTGCTGGCATCCTTGTTCCAGGTACCCGCTTCGACTCCGAATCCGATTCCATGTCCGGTTTGAAATACCTGGTAAACCGTAAGTGAAGGGAAGGATGGAATTTTACAAAGATTACAGTTCTGACTTTTTAATTCATTGAACTGAAAACAACAAATCGTCAACATTAATAGAAGACCGTTTCTGCATTTCAGATTACGAAATACAATTAACAGAGGATTTCGGCCAGGGGTAGAAGTTTTCATACTGATCAATTTAATAAATGCATTTTTAGGGGTGAACGGAGGTTTCCCGAGGTAATGGATCAGTTTTACAAGAATGCGGGAAAATAAAAAGGGGAGAATCAGAGGATGATGTGGAGTCTTAAATATACTCACCAGAGTTCGCTTTTAAAAGCGTTTGGTTGTTTTTTTCCATAGATCCGTTGTGGGAATTTATACCAAATTGGGAATCGATCTTATCAGTAATAGTATTTCCGGACTGATAACGGATTAAGGCGATCCGCCTTTTCTTCACGGGGACAACTGTATCGGATACGACAGGCGGTCTTCCAGACTATTGATCAGGAATTAAAATTTTCCAGGGAAGAATTTTCCAGCGAATTAATTTTTGCCAGCAGTGTTTCTGAGTCGAAGGGCTTGGCTATAAAAAAATCTGCACCCGCTTCATAAGCTTTTTTCTCTACATCCGGTAAACCGGACATAATGTACACAGGTGTGTCTTTTAAAAAACCGTTTTTAATTTCCCTGCATACTTCCAACCCGTTGTTGTGATCCAGTTTGATATCCAGTAATATCAGGTCAGGTTGCAGCAGACCAATTGTCTTGGATATTTCATCTGCATCTGTCAGGGGACAAATTTTACAATGGTATGCCTGAAGCAGAAAACGCAGACCGTGTAACAAGTCCAGGTCGTCCTCAATAATCATTATTTTTAACATGGCAGAAAGTTCTGTTTAATACTACCTATATGATGCCAAAAATGGACTAATCCATATCATTTCATGTCTATTATTCTGTGTATTTATATCTACAATTGAATAACGAAATGGTTTCCCAATATTGGAAATACTATTCGTCTTCCAGCAATTCATCCAGCTTTTCATCGCTGATGTTATCTGCATCTCTTGAAAGGGGGTTCTCTGTTTTTGTAAAGGCATCAGAAGATCCGAGGTGGGCATTCTCTGGTTTTTTTGGATTTGGATGATCGGATTTTTCGGATTTTCTTTTTGGTAAATTTTCAGGGATATCCATTTTATTTATTTTTATATTTATTATTTATTCATTTCAACCACTCCTGCATCAGTAGGCTGACCGTCCACTACTAATATATCCTGCTTGTAGCTGTCTCTATAAGGTGGTCTGCCCTCAATCATCAGAAGATAGGTTCCTGGTTTTACATTCGTAATCATAAATGTACCTTCAATAACCGGTGCGTTTACGGTATCAGTTTTGGACATCAGCCAGGCACGCACTCCACCATTCGAAGGGTTTACCGATCCTTTCACTGGACTATTCCAGGATGGTTGAAATGCGCTGGAGATAAAAATTGTTAATATCAGCAGGAACAATAAACCCGGATTAGATCTCTGATGTTTTGGGTCCATGCATTACATGTTGCAATAATTATTCCGCAATACATCTTATTTTAGAATGACCATGACTGAAAATAATCTCATTATTGGAATTGCAGGTGCCGGAATCGCAGGCCTTACGGCAGGATTGGAATTGCAGCGCGCCGGCAATTCGGTTTCTATTTTTGAAGCCAGGTCACGTACCGGCGGAAGGATTTATAGTTTTGATCTCGCCGGAACAGTTGTGGAAGCAGGGCCCGAGTTTATTCATGGATATTGCAAAGAGACCATCAGTCTGCTCAGAAAATTCAAAATCCCTTATGAATCTGTCACAGGAAAAATGTACACTGCACGTCATGGTCTACTTAAGGAAAACGATGAGTTCATAGCGGGCTGGGATCAGTTACTCAAAAAAATGAATTCCCTGGAGCAGGACCTGCCTTTTAGTGTTTTCCTTGAAGAACATTTTCCCGGGAGCTGCTATACTGAACTTAGGAACGCGGCAATGGGTTTCGCAGAGGGATTTGACCTGGCCGACACCGAAAAAGTAAGTACGCGGTCGCTTTTTATCGAGTGGAGAGAGGAGGACGGCGAACAATACAGAATTCCGGCCGGTTATTCAACCCTGATCAGTTCGCTTGAAGAAGAATTTATTTCAGGAGGCGGAAAAATATTCCTGAACCATCCGGTGTATGAAGTTGAAAGCAGCGGGCGGGAAGTCCATATCCGTGTTGATGAAAAGAGACGGTTTAAGGTAGATAAGATGATCATCAGTTTACCGTTCAGCGCATTTAATCAAATGGCACCATCGAACGAATCAATTGTTTTTATTCCTGCAATAAATGAAAAGAATGCGGCTGTCGATGCGATCGGTTTCGGCACGGTAATAAAAATTGTTCTTATATGGAAATCAGAATTCTGGAAGATGTTGATACCGGGTGCCCGCTTCATTTTTTCGGACCAGTTTATTCCTACATGGTGGACACATTATCCGGGCCAGACTGCGATGTTAACGGGTTGGCTTGGCGGCTCAAAAAAAATTCTGCAGTACGGAAACAGGCCCAATGATTTTTTTTTGGGAAAAGCACTGGAAAGTTTATCGGGTATATTTTCTATTTCTGCGGAGGCTTTGAAAAACGAACTTCAGGAATCCCGGATCTTTAACTGGGAAAATGAGCCCTGGAGCAGGGGAGCCTACAGTTACTCAAAAGTTGGATACGAAAAAGCCAAAAAGGAATGGAGAAATCCCCAGAACGGAAATATTTATTTTGCGGGAGAAGCTTATTATGAAGGACCTTTTCAGGGCACGGTTGAAGCGGCCATCGTAAATGGAATGGCAGTTGCCAGGCAATTGCTCGCTGACGATTGTAAATCAAGAGTGTGTAAAACTGACTGAAATATGTGGATAATATTCCAACTCTGATCAAAACAGTATTATTAAATTCACTGATTAAGTAAAAACCCGTATGCATTCAGTAGAAACATCATCCATTTCAGAAAAAGGATTTGTCAGCACAGTACATGTATTGAAAGACGGGGAAATGATCTATTCCCTGCAGGATTTTTTGAAAATAGAAAGCCGTTTTTCCTGGGTGGATAAAAAATACCTCGTTGGTAAAATACTTGAATTGCAAAAAAAGACTGACGACCGGCGTAGGTCATTCCTGGTTTTTTATGAAGACGGGAACCAAATCCGGGAATTTGTAAATATGGATCAGTCTTTTCAGCCGCTTCCTTATTGCTGACTTTCACCTTCAGATTCTTCCTCTTCTTCCCGGGTCAGATCGTTGTCGAGGTCTTTCCCGAAAAGGTCTTTTTCCAATGAGCCCTCTTCCAGTTTTTCACCATCGTCATCCTGGTTATCCAGGCTGAGGGAATCGATCGGAAGGTCGGTGTCATAGGACGGGTCAAAGCTCTCGCGGAGTAATTTTTTTTCCAACGGGCTAACATTCGAATCATTCGGGTTGGCTCCGCCATTCAACAAGTCCACAGCTTCCTCGTCTGCGGAAGAAATGGTGATATCGCCGGGCATTTTTCCGGCATTTTTTCCCGACCGGTTTGCACCGGGAATATCTTCCAGTTCCGGAAGATCAAAGAGTGTTTCCTCCGGTTTCAGTTTTTTTTCGTCCTCAGGAGAATCCGAAATATCCTCCTTCTTGTATTTTTTGTTTTTCATATTCATTCTTTACCTTGTAGGTATAAATATTCGTGCCAATCTGCCCAATGATAGATACTCTGTTTGCAAAGCCGATTTCCATAAATCCATTATACGGTTAATTATGAAAAAAATTTTCCTGGCTTGTTTTGCACTGACAGCGATGGTTGTAGCTTCCTGTCAGAATCACTCAGACAATACTGTTAAGAAAGACTCAGTAACCAGTCCTTCTCCAGATTCCGCCGCAAATAATGGAATACTTCCGCCATCGGAAGCTCCCGGCAATGCGGGTAATTCGTCCCTGGCTGATACGACTTATAAAGCAAAGGATTCGACAAAAAAATAACTGATAAGAAAGGAAATAGATTTTCTTTTCAGCTTTTAATTCTTTCCAGCAATTCGAGACACGCCCGAATATTATGATAGGGGCATTTCCAGATCCCGACTTTATCCTGGCCGGTCATAGTCTTCCCATCCTGATCAATACCCCAGATCCATTCGCCCATCCGGGGATCGAGGATATTATTTTGGATAAACTGCCAGGTTTTCAACAAGGCGGATTTATACATTTCGTTGCCGGTCAGTTGCCAGGCATTACAAAATCCGACGAGGGCCTCCGCCTGCGGCCACCAGTGCTTTTCTTTGATGATCTCCCGGCGAAGATGGTTGTATTCGTACCAGAGTCCGCCATCTTTGTCCAGGCCCTCCATAGCGGCCACAGTAATCAGCAGAGCATTTTTTGTGGCTGTATGAATTGAAGTTTGGTCAGCGATAGAATTCGCACAGGATTGCAGTAACCAGGCTGCTTCAATATCATGCCCATAAGAAATGGTTGTCGAATCCATTTTCCAGTCGTCGCTGAAAAACAGGCCGAGGTGGTTGTCCCTGGGATTAATTATTTTCTCATCAAATATGCGGATCAGGTGAATGATATCTGTTTTAAGGTTTTGTGATGGCCATACCTCATAAAGATTTGCATAGGCTTCCACAATATGCAAATGGGTATTCATGGTCTTGGATGCATTTTTATCTTTTGTGCTCAGTCTTTTATCTGCGAGAAAGGACCAGTCCTCTGCGAAGGCATCTGAATAACCGCCGTATTGCGGATCCCGGCTGAATTTTTCAATCAAATGATACCATTCAAGTGCGAGGCCCAGCGCTCTGGGATCCTGTGTGACCCGGTAATATTCACTCATCCCGTAAATACCAAAGGCCTGCGCATAAATCTGTTTATGTCCATCCAGCATCTTTCCCCGGTGATCTACGGTCCAGTAAAGACCACCATGAACTTTATCGGTAAAAAATTCACATATATACTGAAATGCCCTGGTTGCCAGCCCGAGGTACCTGGGATTGCGGGTATAGCGAAAAGAAGCTGAAAAGCCCCAAAGAATCCGGGCATTGAGTACCGCACCCTTTGGGGCACCGGCCTGGATCTTATTATCCTGGTCAATCTGCCCGACAAATCCACCTTCCTGGTAATCGGGAGCGAATTGTGCCCAGTAGTGAAGTATATTACCCAGTTCACTTTCAATTTCCACAGGCAGGGCTTCCCAGGCCTGATCGGTTAAATGAGATATCTGCTGTTCATTCATACCACCACTTTAAGCTTTCACTGTCGCTTCTTTTTTTCTCTGCTGGTTTTTGTCGATGAGCAGGTTGATTTTTATTACCGACTGGACCGAACTAAATCCATCCGCGGGAGTTTGCATAACATAATCCAGCAATTTTATCACGGAACTAACTGCTACATGTATGCGCGTATCGGAAGAGGCGTAATAGATAAATACTGTTCCGTCATCATCTGCAATCCATCCATTTGCAAAAGCAACATTCGAAACGTCCCCGATTCTTTCATCTCCCTCCGGCGCCAGGAAATAGCCCCCCGGTTTATAGATTTGACGGGAAGGATCCTTCAGGTCGGTCACAAACAGGTAGAGCACATAGCGCAGTCCTGCTGCGGTATTCCGTACGCCATGGGCCAGGTGCAACCAGCCGACGGAAGTTTTTATCGGTGCGGGTCCCTGCCCGTTTTTCAATTCGTAAACAGTATGATAAATTTTCCGGTCAATGACAGTTTCCCGCAAGATGACTGCTTCTTCAATATCGGGAGCAAGACCGAAGCCGATTCCCCCGCCCTTCCCGGCTTCAATAAAACTATCCTGCGGACGTGTATAGAAGGCATAGTTACCTTCCACAAATTCAGGATGCAACACCACGTTTCTCTGTTGTGCAGAAGGAGTAACCAGGTTTTTCAATCTTTCCCATTTCACCAGGTCTCTCGTGCGGGCAATACCGCATTGGGCGATCGCGGCAGACTGATCTCCCTCTGCCGCAGAGGGATCGCGCATTTCGGTACAGAACAATCCATAGATCCAACCGTCTTCATGGGCGGTCAGCCGGATATCGTAAAAATTTGTTTCCTGGTTGTTCAGCGCGGGCATCGTTACCGGTCTCTTCCAGAATTTAAATCCGTCAATGCCGTTTTCACTTTCTGCAATTGCAAAAAAAGATTTTCTGTCCACGCCTTCAACCCTTACCATGAGCAGGTATTTACCCTTCCATTTAATTGCGCCCGGATTTAATACCGCATTGATACCGATTCGTTCAAGAAGAAATGGATTGGTTTTTTCATTAAAATCATATCGCCAGTTCAACGGAATGTGTTCAGATGTCAGCACAGGATATTTGTACCGGTTGAATACGCCCGAACCGCTCAATCTGATTTTTTTATTTTCCCTTTCTGTAATCTGCCGGTGATGTTTTAGAAGGGCTGCCTGTCTGTCAGAAAATATTTTTTTCATAAGAAAAAACGTTTTTAATTCTCCAGCCTGGACCACCAGGTTTTTTTCAGGATGATAATAATAACGGTTAGTATAGCAAACGTAATAAACAAATGTATTTTCAATCGCATCACGAGATACATGGGCAAAATAGTCAGGCAGCACTGGGCAATGATACCGATAGCAACATTAAACATATCCAGGCCAAAGCGGCGATTGGGTTCAAACGCCGGATTTTCCAATTGAACCACGCGTTGAACCGGCTTCCAAAAACCCCATGGCCGTACCGTGACGTAGAATTTTTTCAGGGTTTCCATATCCGTTGGTTTTGACGTGTAGGTACCCAGGACAGATCCAATCACGGAAATCAGGAACAGGAGTGGCCAGTTATATAATGGTAGCTGGTCTTTGAAAATATATGGGAAAACAAGGGCTGCCGCGATGCCCGTTGCCATGCCCCAGAAAAACCCATTCGCATTGAATCGCCACCAATACCATTTGAACATATTGGCTGGAA
>JGI1027J12803_100385165_pt1 | contig 27208 bp, 24 predicted proteins | sample IowNatreferecore_FD_12803 | JGI IMG/M metagenome (IMG submission 12803) | reverse complement strand
GTGTAGGAGTGGAAAAACTGTCAACTGTATACTGTGTACTGTCAACCATCATCGCAATAAGCTAAAACGTTCGAAAAATTCAATGACGCGCTTTCAGGAATTATCCAGGGAATTTTCGGCTTACTTCAATCAGAAACATTTTCCAGACCAGCCGGCATCTCTATATGACGCGGCTTCCTATATGCTGGAGGATGGGGGTAAAAGAGTCCGGCCGGTACTTTGTCTCCTGGGAAATGAATTATTCGAACCGATTCGTGAAGACAGCTGGAAAATAGCGACTGCACTGGAACTTTTTCACAATTTCACACTGATCCATGATGATATCATGGATAAAGCACCCCTGCGTCGCGGCAAACCAACCACGCATGCCAAGTATAATGAATCCACTGCGTTGCTGGCGGGTGATGTGATGCTGGTGAAGGCGTACGAATACCTGAACGAAACGGATCCGATTTACAGTCGCGCGCTGATCCGGCTTTTTAATGAAACCGGACGGGAAGTGTGTGAAGGCCAGCAGCTGGATATGGATTATGAAAAAAAAGCCTTCATTAGCCTGGAGCGTTATATGCAGATGATCGAACTAAAAACTGCGGTCCTGCTGGCGGGGAGTCTGCAGATGGGTGCTATTGTCGCGGGAGCCGGTGAAACAGATCAGCAGCATATCTATGATTTTGGAAAAAATCTCGGCCTGGCGTTTCAGGTGCAGGATGACTGGCTGGATAGTTTTGGCAATCCATCTACTTTCGGAAAATTAAAGGGCGGGGATATTCTCGCCAATAAAAAAACTTTTTTATTACTATACGCGCTGGAAAATGGCCGGGCCGTGGAAAAAAAAGTTATCCTGGAATTGATGCAATCTTCAGAACCGGAAAAAGTTAACCGGATGATCGAAATCTTCCTTAATTCGGGTGTTGACCTGGCAGCCCAGATGGCTAAGCGGGCCTATATGGAGAAAGCACTTTCTCACCTGGAGAGTATTTCTGTTCCGGATCAGAAGAAAGAACCGCTGCGTGAACTTTCGGAGTATTTACTGGAAAGGGAGATTTAGTTGACAGTTGACACTGTACAGTTGACAGTGTGAATCGTTTATCGTGCATCGTGGATCGTTAATCGTATTCCAGTTTTTACCATTCGATCCACGATTCACGATATACGATCCACGATCCATAAATAGTCCCTATTGAACCAGGTAGGAAACACCCTCAATTGCGAGGTCGGTATTTGGAAATACATCTCTGGTTTCCTTTTCAAAATCATCCAGCCGGTCATATTTCGAACTGAAGTGGCCGATTAACAATTGTTTTACACCTGCGTATTTGGCAATAGTTCCTGCCTGGATGGTCGTACAATGGTACCTTTTCACGGCACGTTCTTCCAGATCTTTCAGGTATGTGGTTTCGTGATATAGCATATCCACACCGCTGACTTTTGCGGCCAGTTCCGGGTTGAACAGGGTATCTGCCGAATAGGCATAAGATTTAGCTTTGGGTGCCGGATCGGTTACAGAGGAATTTTCAATAATTGAACCCTGTTGGGTTTCGTAATTTTCACCCCATTTCAGGCGGTCAAAGAAAGAGGAGGGCACCCCGGCAATTCTCGCTTTTTCCGCATTGACACGACGTGGCGGCCGGATCTGCCGGAAAATAAACCCCCAGCATTCTATCCGGTGAAAAACCTGGAAACAGCTTATCTGGAAGCGGTTATCACTCACAAGAATACCCTCATCCCCAAGGGGGTGAAAAATAATTTTATACGGAAGCTGCGTATCCGCCACTTGTAACTGCATATTGAAAATCCCGATCAGCGGAGGCGGACCGTACAAATGAAGGTCATGGATTCGACCCAAAAGACCCATACTGGTGATGAGACCTATGAGTCCGAAATAATGGTCCCCATGCAGGTGAGAGATAAAAATATGATTGATACGGCTGCGCCGGATCTTGTATTTATTCATCTGGGTCTGCGTTCCTTCCCCGCAATCGATCAGGAACAGGTGATCGTCCAAGGTGATAACCTGAGCCGTGGGATGACGGTCGAAGGCCGGGATGGCAGAATTATTTCCAAGTATAGTTACCGCGAGCACAGACAGGATTTAGGTAAGATCAATCAGTTCGGGACCTTTATTTCATGATATTGGCTGAAAAATAACACAAAAAGTAATAGGAACAGGATTTGATCGTTACCATATTATCCGGCCCCGTTTAAACTAATCCGTGAGTTCCCTTTCGATTTCTTCCATGAAAATAATATCGGTGGCTTCGCTTTCTGTGGGCGCGATTTGCAATATTTCAAATTGTTCATTCTGATCGAAATATTTTTTTACTGAGGGTTGCGGTTCACAGAGAACAAAGGAAGCGTGGTTGGAGTAAAAAAGGTTTCTTAAATCAAGAAGGGTATCAGCAGCAGCAGATTCCATTTTTTGAATGTCTTTTAAATTCAGGAGCAGGTTTTTCACTTCCTGTTTAAGAAAAGGCTCGCAAAGATCATGCAGTGCTGCTGTCATATTAGCAGCAAGAGTGGGTTCAAGTACAGTAATGGCATGGAATTTCCCGTTGGTACTAATTTTGACTTTCATACAACCGGCATTGTTAACAGACGTTAATAAACCATGGAAAACAGGAATCAAAAATATTCGTTATTATTGTATTAAGCTCAATTAGTTAAAAATGGATAATAATTTTTCGGCCCAGGTTAAAGAGATTATTTCGTTCAGCAGGGAGGAAGCCTTAAGGTTAGGAAATGACTTTATTGGGACAGAGCATTTGCTATTGGGTCTGATCAGGGAAGGCGACAATACAGCCGTCCGTATCCTGAAAAGTTTCAATGTAGATCTTTATGAACTCCGCAAAGAAGTTGAACTCGCTGTTAAGGACAAGACCGGTAAGAATATTGCGAATATCAACAGTCTGCCGCTTACCAAGCAAGCAGAAAAGGTAATTCGTGTAACCGTGCTTGAAGCCAAGGCATTGAAGAGTCCGACCGTTGAAACCGAACATCTGATGCTCTCCATTCTCAAAAACAAAGAAAACATCGCAACTCAAATCTTAAATCAATTCGACGTGGATTACGATTTATTTAGAAATGAACTGGGTGTAGTCAAAAGTAATGATACCCGCAGCGAATACGCGGAAGAAAACGATGACGATTTTGATGATGAAAAAAAATATGCGCAGCAGAAAGCCCGTCCGGCCGGTAATGCAAAAAGCAAAACACCCGTGCTGGATAATTTCGGACGGGATATTACGCGGCTCGCTGAGATGAATTCCCTGGATCCGATTGTCGGCCGGGAAGAAGAGATTGAACGAGTTTCGCAGATCCTTTCACGGCGCAAGAAAAATAACCCGATCCTCATTGGTGAACCCGGAGTGGGAAAAACAGCAATTGTGGAAGGTTTGGCCCTGCGCATTGTGCAGCGGAAAGTTTCCCGCGTTTTATTTGACAAGCGCGTGATTTCGCTTGACCTTGCAGCCCTGGTGGCCGGTACCAAGTACCGCGGCCAGTTTGAAGAACGCATGAAGGCGATCATGAATGAGCTGGAAAAAAACCGGGATGTCATTTTATTCATTGATGAAATTCACACCATCGTCGGAGCCGGGGGTGCTTCCGGATCACTGGACGCTTCCAATATTTTCAAACCAGCTCTCGCCCGCGGTGAACTGCAATGCATCGGTGCTTCCACCCTGGATGAATACCGGATGTATATTGAAAAAGATGGCGCCCTTGACCGTCGTTTCCAGAAAGTGATGATCGATCCGCCCAGCGTGGAAGAAACCATCCAGATACTTGAAAATATTAAATCCAAATACGAGGATTACCATAACGTTACTTATTCAGATGATGCCATCCAGGCTTGTGTGAAACTAAGTGACCGTTATATGACCGACCGCCTGCTTCCGGATAAAGCCATTGATGTGCTGGATGAAGTGGGTGCGCGGGTGCATTTAAAAAATATCAATGTACCCCAGAATATAGTAGAATTTGAAAAGAAGATTGAAGAAGTCAAGAATGAGAAAAATAAAGTGGTAAAGAGCCAGAAATTCGAGGAAGCGGCTTCTTTGCGTGATGCGGAAAAACGTTTGCAGGAAGAACTTGAGAAAGCCAAATTGGAATGGGAGGAGGAAAGCAAACACCGCAGATATCCGATAGATGAGGAAAATATTGCCGAAGTTGTGAGTATGATGACGGGAATCCCCGTGAAGAGGATGGTGCAGGCAGAAAGCGAAAAGCTCCGGAATATGTCTGTGGATATGGGCGATATGGTAGTTGGTCAGAATGAGGCGATCCTTAAAGTTGTAAAAGCCATCCAGCGTAACCGTGTCGGGTTGAAGGATCCAAAAAAACCGATTGGTACTTTTATTTTCCTGGGACCTACCGGTGTCGGTAAGACCGAGCTGGCCCGTGCTCTTGCACGTTATATGTTCGATTCAGAGGATTCACTCATCCGGATCGACATGAGTGAATACATGGAAAAATTTACTGTCAGCCGCCTGATTGGTGCTCCTCCCGGCTATGTGGGTTATGAAGAAGGCGGTCAGCTTACAGAAAAAGTCAGGAGGAAACCTTATAGTGTCATCCTGCTCGATGAAATTGAAAAAGCCCATCCGGACATCTATAATATATTATTACAGGTGTTGGATGACGGACAGTTAACGGATGGTCTGGGAAGAAAAGTGGATTTCAAAAATACCCTGATCATCATGACTTCCAATATCGGCGCCCGTCAGCTGAAGGATTTTGGAGCGGGTGTTGGTTTTGTGACATCTTCAAGAACGGCCAATGCAGATGAAAACAGCAAGGCAGTAATCGAAAAAGCACTTAAACGGACTTTCAGTCCGGAATTTCTCAACCGGGTGGATGATATTGTCATATTCAATTCGCTAAGCAGGGAAAATATTTTCAACATTATTGATATCCTGATGAAGGGCGTAATGAAAAGGCTGGTGCAACTGGGCTTCACGCTGGAACTGACACCGGACGCAAAATCCTTCCTGGCGGAAAAGGGTTATGATGCGGAATTCGGAGCAAGACCTCTTCACAGGGCGATCCAGAAATACCTGGAAGATCCTCTTGCGGAAGAGATATTAAATATGAGTATCAAAAACGGGGATGTTATGATCGCGGACCTGGATAAAGCAGAGTCCAGGATTAAATTTACCCTGAAAGAAAAAGAAAAAGAAGCGACACAGGTTTAATAAATCAGTAAGCTCTGAAAATCATTTGCCACGGCACACGGAAATTTCCGTGTTTCCGTGGCAAATCTTTTATTTGCACTATGGTAATCAATTATGGCTGATAGAAAGATCATCATAACCATCGACGGCTGGTCTTCCTGCGGAAAGAGCACACTGGCAAAGCAACTGGCAACCCGGCTGAAATATACTTATATCGACAGCGGAGCGATGTATAGGGCCATTACTTTGTATTTCCTGAGAAATCATGTTGACTGGACAGATGCGGAGGCAGTGGTTCAGGCGTTGCAGGAAATTAATATCGAATTTGTGCGCAACGAAAACACCCGGACAAGTGAAATTCACCTGAATGATGAAAACGTTGAGTATTTGATCCGCGACCTGGTTGTTGCAGAGAAAGTGAGCGAAGTAGCCGCCATCAGGGAGGTGCGCGATTATGCGGTTAAACAACAGCAGGCCCTCGGAGATAAAAAAGCGATCGTTATGGATGGGAGGGATATTGGTACTGTTGTATTTCCTGGTGCTGAACTAAAAATATTCATGACCGCTGATAATGCGGTCCGGGTGGAAAGGAGATTTAGGGAACTCTATGAGAAAAATCCGAATATCAGTCTGGAGGAAGTGAAGAATAACCTGGAGATGCGGGATTATATCGACTCTCACCGCGAAATCAGTCCACTCAGGAAAGCGGCCGACGCCATCGTCCTCGATAATTCAAATCTTACGGAGTCAGAACAATTCCACCTGGCGCTCAAATGGGCGAACGAAAAAATCAAACCGCATAAAGCGGTTTGATTTTTTCGAGTGTAGGAATGTGGGAGTGTAGGAGTGTAGGAGTATAGGAGTATAGGAGTGTGGAGTGGATTGTTAAATAAAGCATCAGCGGCATAATTTTTACTCAAACACATAAAACCGACCACTGTCACCTGTCAACCGTCAATCGAAAAAAGACTACGACGCAGTTGTAGTAGGTTCAGGTCCCAATGGACTGGCCGCAGCAATAACATTGCAAAAAGCGGGACTATCCGTTTTAATCCTGGAGGCGAAATCCAGGATTGGCGGTGGCCTGAGATCAGGTGAACTGACGCTACCGGGCTTTATACATGATATTTGTTCGGCTGTTCACCCGATGGCAGCTGATTCTCCTTTTTTCAATTCACTGCCGCTGGAAGATCACGGTTTAAAATTTTTATTTCCGGAAATTCCGCTTGCCCATCCTTTTGATGATGGAACTGCTTTGTCATTACAACCAGATCCAGAAAATATGTATGCAGCGTTCGGGGAGGACGGAGCCGTTTACCGGAAGTTAATGTTGCCCATCATTGAAAGCTGGGAGAAAATACGGAAAGATGTGCTGGCGCCTTTTCATTTTCCCAAACATCCGATTGATATGGCCCGGTTTGGCTGGAGGGCATTATCTTCCGCAAGCACCCTCGCAAAAAGATTTCATTCAGAAAAGGCCCGGGCTTTCTGGGGCGGCCTTGCCCTGCACTCCCAGCTTCCTTTCGATTGGCTTGCCAGTTCCGCCATCGGGCTGGTGCTACTAACGGTGGGGCATAAGCGCGGATGGCCAGTGGCTCAGGGAGGTTCACAATCCATTGCTAATGCACTGACTTCTTACTTCCGCAGTCTTGGCGGGAAGATTGAAACGGACCGGCCTGTTAAAAGCCTGAACCAGCTTCCTTCCTCGTCAGCTGTATTATTGGATGTAACACCGGTCCGGTTATTGGAAATTGCAGGTCACCGGTTGTCATCCCTGTATCGATGGCAGTTAGGAAAATACCGTTACGGAATGGGTGTATTTAAGATTGACTGGGCCCTTGCCGACCGCATTCCCTTTAGATCCGAGGAAGCAAAAAAATCAGGAACCATTCACCTCGGCGGATCTTATATTGAAATGGAAACCGCTGAACGGGAAGCCTGGTCGGGTAAACATTCAAAACAGCCAGGGGTGATTCTGGCCCAGCAATCCATTATTGACTCAAACCGTGCTCCGCTGGGAAAACATACAGGATGGGCTTATTGTCATGTTCCGCTGGGATCCGTAATTGATATGACAGCTGCTATCGAAGGCCAGGTGGAACGGGTTGCACCAGGATTCAGGGAAAGGATTTTAGCGCGTCATACGCTCAATACAGAAGAACTGGAACAATTGAACGCCAATTATTCCGGTGGCGATATCGGTGGAGGCGCGAATAATCTTTCCCAACTATTTACCAGACCGGCACTCCGTTCAGCGCCTTACAGAACTTCTGCCAGAGGAATTTATCTGTGTTCTTCGTCGACGCCACCTGGCGGTGGTGTACATGGCATGTGTGGGTATCATGCTGCCAACCGTGCATTAAAAGAAGTGTTTCAATCCTAATGACTGTGAAACTAGTATTAAAATTTTTTATTATATAATTTTTACTGGATGGTCACTGTGATTATGCCATATTTCCGAGGGGAGAAGCAATAAGTTTTCCTGAAAAAGTATAAAAATCGCCTGGGATCTGATTTTTTTGTAGATTTGACGAGGTTAGCGAGATCAAATACTTATAAATATTTTGAGATGAACAGCCCCCTTAAAAGAATTACTAAGATCCTTGTTGGTTCGGGAATTTATTGGGTAGGATATAGTGGTTTTTTTACCCACCAACAAAATTTTGTCTACTCAACGTTATGTATGTTTTTAATCATCTCCGGATTGCTGTTTGCAGGCTGGAATTCGTCCAATCTTTATCGGGGTCAATAAACTTCCCAAGTCCCGGATTATCCATTAGAAATACGTTATCAAAGAGCGCGGCCCGAATTATATAACTGCATCATTACGGTGAGCGGCTTTCTGATTTTATATCTGCCAGCTTATTAATTCAATTCTCATTTCTTCCAGACGAAATAACCCGTTGATTCACTTATTTCCACATCGCTTAATAACACTGAGTGGATTTTACTAAGGGAGTAAAAAAAACCGTCTCAAACAACTATTTGAGACGGCTTCTGGGATACTATCCCAAATTATTTTTTTGACGGTCATCAGGCTTTTGCCTTACGTGAACTCTTCATGGTCGGGATAAGTATAACGGCAACTAAGACGATAATGCCGGTTATTACCTGTCCGAAACTTAAAGTAGAATCAGCAGAAGTGTTTCCTGCTGCAAAAGCAGATGTCTGTGACAGGATAAATGCAAGGGTGGTGGCCAGGGTATAACTGGAAATTTTAATCAAATTTTTCATCGAGGTTATTTTAATTTTTAAAGAATTTCGGGTCAAAATTAAATAATTTTTGAATTACTATTAACTAGGAACCAGAGAGTAACATATTGTAAAATCATTTATATAAACTCATATCCCTATGAGAAATTATAAACGCCGGTTTCGAAGAAAAAAAATAATCAATTCCGGAATTATACAACTTAATATTTCTTCCTTCATTAAAAAAAATGAAATATTTAAGACGAAATTTTTTTTAAAATTTTTTCGCCGTCAAAAAAATCAGCAGGGAGCGAGAGAACCGTATGCACGGATAGTTTGGTATGGATCCGTTTTCCAATGGATAGTGTGGTATGAATCGGCTTTCCAATGGATAGTGTAGCATAAATCGGTTTTCGTTCCGGAAATTTATTTTTCTGATGAACACTGTGCGCATCAGGGGGATAAAAAATTCACTTTTTCTTTTAATTATTTTTCAATCAAAAAAAATCTTGTTTTAAAGCCAGACGACCGGTATTCAGCGCGATTTTTTCGAAAAAAAAGCAAGTTTTCAGGTTCTTTGGTAAAAGTTGAAACATCTGAAAGGAAATGCCTAATATTATTAACAAAGTATATGTGTTTGAAGCTCATTTTATATGCTTTACGATTTGATAATTTCAATATTTGATAAGAGCTTTGCGTAGTCAAAACACATAAATGGAACAATTTCTTACATACTCCCTGGTATCCTTTCTAAAAAGTCTGCCTGAAAATAACCCTGCTTATCTCGATATTCTGAAACTGGTTATCGGTTCTACCGCATGGATCGGCGGTCTGGCCGGTTTTGTTTATTACAGGGAAAAGAAATTGAAAGCTGCGGCCGTTAAATAAATTTATTATAGTGTAAAAAATATGAGCATCCCGGTCACATGGGATGCTTTTTTTATTGTGGTTATTTTCACCGTAATTTTTTTTAAGAGTTTGGCCGATATGATACGACCAGGCTCAAACTGTGAAAACACCGGGAAGCGGCTCCGGGGTTCGTGGCTTAATAATCCAATATGGGATTAACTATAAACGGGTTCTGTTTGTGGGAGGGCAGTCGGGACGATGTTCCTGTTATAAATCGAACGGAAATAAAAATAACTAACCAATACGGATCCTACTACTGCAGTGAGGATGGAAATTTTAGCAATGTCACGAACTGATGAATCAGTAAAAGCAAGCATGGTTGTAAAAATGGACATGGTAAATCCTATGCCTGCCAGGGTGCCCATGCCAAACACTTGTTTCCACTGTACGTTAGATGGCAGGCTGGCAATATTCAATCCAACCATAATCCGGCAGGCGAGATAAATACCCAGCGGCTTTCCAACTACCAGTCCGAAGAAAATTCCCATTCCCACCGGTGAGGACAGAGATGCTACAACATGCGAAGGGAGTAAAATGGCGGTGTTTGCGAGCGCAAATACCGGAAGGATAAAAAAGTTAACCCATTTATGAATTGCTTTTTCGATGATGGCCAGTGAATTCACAGGCATGGCGAAAGCAAACAGCACACCGGTGATACTTGCTTCTACCCCGCTTTGGAGCATGGCGTACCATAAAGACAATCCCAGGATAACCTGAAGAAAACCAAATTTCATCTTTAGCCGATTACATAAAAGAAGGACGCCATATATGACTGCGCATATGCCCAGCGCGAGCCAGTTTATATGACCACCATAAAACAAAGCTATCACCACTATCGCACCCAAATCATCTATAATGGCAATCGCCAGTAAGAGGATCTTCAATCCAACAGGAAATCTTTTACCAAGCAGTGAAGCCGCTGCCAGGGAAAAAGCGATGTCCGTCGCTGTGGGTATTCCCCAACCATGCGAATAACCGGAGTACATATTAAAACTGATAAAAATCAGTGCCGGCATCATCATGCCGCCAAAGGCAGCACCAAAGGGCAGGACAGCTTTTTTGATTTGGGAAAGTTCACCGGATAAGAGTTCTCTTTTTATTTCGGTGGCTGCGAGTACAAAGAAAAAAGCCATTCCGAAATTGTTGATCCAATCGATAAACGAATGAGGAAGCCTGGCAGAAGAACAAAATCCTGATGCAAAAAGATCATTCCAAAAGTGATTGAAACCGCCTTTGGAAAAAGAATTTGTGATGAACAGGGAGAGAATGGTACAAATAACCAGCAGCACACCTGTTGTGCGGCTGTCATTTAATAAATCCCTTAGGGGAGTAAAGATATGATGGAAGGGTTTTGCTTTCCGCACGACAATATCTTATAAAATTATATAATATAATCTTTTTCTGCGCAGACCAAAGTTATTTAACTATTTTAAAAAACTGAAATAAAAAAAGGCAATTCTTTCAAAATTAATTCACATTTTTATTTATCATATATGAATAGATTTGTTTTGTAGAAGTTTCATAGTCATTTGTTTATTCATTATAAAAAAAGCCCCTGACACAGGGGCTTTTATAACGGTCCGATATATTTCTAAAATTAATCTACATATCCGTGAACACCCATTTCGGGGATGTCCAGACCTTCCATTTCAACCTCAGCGGGCACACGAATAGGTGTGAATTTGTTAGAGATTTTAAAGAAAAGATACATGACGACGAATACAAAAATGAAACAGGTAAGTGTACCGACACATTGAGCTGCAAACTGGCTGGCATCTCCGTAAAACAATCCTTTAACTGTTCCCGGGACGCCGTTCCAGCCGTCGCCATATGAACCGTCTGCGAACAGACCAAGTGAGAGAACACCCCAGGCACCGTTGATACCATGTACGGCAACCGCGCCTACAGGATCGTCGATTTTCAATTTTCTGTCGATAAAATTATAGCCAAAGTAAACCAGTAAACCGGCAATAATACCAATTACCACCGCTCCGATCGAATTAACAAACGCACAGGGAGCAGTAATCGCTACCAACCCTGCGAGCAATCCATTCGCCAGCATGCCGGGATCCGGTTTTTGGCCCTTCAGGTACATTGTTAACAGCACGGCCAAGGTTGCCGTGGTTCCTGCCATCATGGTATTTACTGCTATAATGCTGATTCTATAATCCGTGCCAGCGAGTGTTGATCCGGGGTTGAATCCGAACCATCCGAAGGCAAGAATAAATGTTCCGAGCAATGCCATCGGAATATTATGACCCGGAATGGTATTAATGCTGCCATCTTTACCATATTTGCCAATGCGTGGTCCGATAACTATTGCCCCCGCCAATGCTGCAACGCCACCAACCATATGCACTACCGACGAACCCGCAAAATCCACATGTCCGTGACCCAGGTGGAATTCTGTGCCTAAAGTTGAAAGCCAGCCGCCGCCCCAAACCCAATTCCCGAAAATGGGATATACAAACATCGAGATAAACAAACCAAATACAATAAAGGATTTGAATGACCATCTTTCCGCCATTGATCCTGTAGGAATCGTGGCAGTCGTATCCATGAACACCATCTGGAAGAGGAACAAGGCAAAAACACCTACATCATATACTTTACTGTTCAGGAAAAATCCTACTGTTCCAATCAATTTAAAATCATGCCCGAAAAGATGCACGTCATAAAATCCGGGAATTACGCCCGGCGCACCACCCAGCGATCCGGCATTTAGTGCCCCTCCAAACATAAAGGCGAATCCACAAACCCAAAAACCAAACATACCCAATCCATAAACCAGGAAGTTCATGGTCATGGTATGAGCGACGTTCTTCTTCCGGGTAAAACCGGTCTCAACCAATGCAAATCCCGCCTGCATAAACATAACCAGGAATCCCGTGATCAGAGTCCACATAATATTGATCGCAATCTTATTGTGACCATCTGCATTACCGATGGTATTCACGGTTGCAACCACTTTTGCGAGGGCAGAGTCTTTTGGAGCTGCCACTGTGTCGACTCCAAGATCTTTAATAGTACCAGTAACTGCGCCGGTGGGATCCTGTGCGACAACCGGGAGCACCATAAAAAGGCAAATAACGAGTGTTAAGCACGCAAAAATTGCCTTAAAGATTTTTGCATTTTTCTGTCTGAGTTGATGCATGTCGATTGGTTTTTGTTTCTGTTTAAGTATAGAGAATACCGATTAAATTCAGATACTTAAAAAGTGCTGCTAGTATAAGTATCGAATGAGTTTATTAAAATCCAAGATCAAAAAACATATGTGGCGGCGATCAGACCAGTGAACGTATTGTTGATGGGCGTGCCGTTGTTTTTAATGAATGCGTCATCAGGTGATCCAGAGACTGCATTGGAAAAAACGTCATAACGGAGTTCAGGCATAACCGTGAGTTTGCCCAGGTGGATCTGTCCGGTTAAGGTAAACTCCGTGAAATTTCCAGGGCTTGATGCCAGGCTCAGCGCGTAATCTTTGTTACTGAAATATTCACTTCTTAATGTCATGCCGAATGTGGAGCTGGGATCCCAATTCAGGTAAAGCGCAGCGCCCCACCAATTTGCGGATGGTGAAACGGAATCACCACTGTAGGTGGTCGTCGTTCCATTTGCTCCGATGCTGAATTTATCCGAAACTGTGCCGGTAACCACGAGGTCAAACTGGTTGAGCGCAGTACCAAGAGCTACTTTTCCTCCCTGGTAGTTCAGCCAGAATTTCCATTTACTATCCGGAGTCGCCGTGCTTAACTGAGCGATATAACTTTGATATTCATTTTCTACCGTGGAATGATCGGTGGCATTTGAAATTCCAACCATGACTGCGGTTTTGCCCGCTATTGCGATGTCTGCCTTAAGACCGGTATTAAAGAAAGGTCCGTAGGAAAACATATAGCTCATGGAATAGTTGCGGTTGCTGTAGGCGTCCACCAGTTCATATCCAATATGGGTGGGAAATTTACCGGCCGTAAGTTTAATTTTGTCGGTTATATTATAGTATACATTCGCCTGTATCACATTTGACAGCGAAAAATACGGGTTACCGCCGTATCCTTCATTGTAAGAGAAGTCCTGCGCCCTCCTGCCAAATCCAAGCTGGGCGACAACACCTGCTTTGCCCCAGGAATGATCATACTTTAGGGAGACCATTCCAAGTTCAAACGAATTCTGCGAGTTTGTAAAACTGGTGTAGTTGTTCCAGGGGGCTGCTTTGGGATTAGCAAAGTTGTAGCGATAGTAGAGATCTATGGACCCGGTAAAGTTGGAAGGTGGGCTGGGAGGAGGCACTGAATCCGTCTTAATGACGGCTTTCGTGGTATCCTGACCGTTAACCGAGACAAAAAATCCGAGCGCGATGATAAGCAGTTTTAAGTTTTTAACCATTGCTTGTTGTTTTTAATGTGTACTGAAAATCTGTAGCCCCTGACCAGAGGGACTGCATTAACATTTTTAATCGGCTAAGCTGAATCGTTAGTTGCAAGCGTCTTTCAGAAATATTGGATGTCCGGGCTTCGCGTTCAGCAAAAGGGAAGGTTTAATACTCGGAATTAAATAAATATGTAATACTTATTTAATAATGTGAAAATATTATAAATTCTCATAATAGTAGGAAATTAAAACACATTTAATTTAATTTAATATGTGCAGATAATTAGAATTTATTTAAGAAATACCGGCTGAAATAGATGTTTTTTAAAAGCCCCGAAACCAGAAGGAGCCGGATTCCGTTTTGCAGGAACTAAATAAAAAAGGCCCCTTTTGGGGGCCTTAAGATATTTAAGAGTAAATGCTGGCAGACCAGTAACGCTGCTTTTTTTAAGTAAGAATCTGATTCTATCTCAGGAAAAGGATCTCCCGGTATTTAGGGAGTAGCCATTCGCTGTCATCGATCAGCACTTCGAGCTTGTCAACATGATAGCGGATCTTATCAAAGAAAGCACCTTTTACATCATCGCAGTAAGCAATGGCTTTATCCCTCGAATTTTCGAGCACGTTGGCTTTTTTCCTGGCATCGATCATTTTACTTACCTGGGAGCTGATTTCGGAAATATGTTCAGAAATCTTTTCAAGGATTGCCTTTTGATTCGAAAAAGCGGGTTCCTTGAGACCGATTTCTTTCATTCCCAGGATATTTTGAATGAGGGTATTCTGATATTTGAAAGCGGGTGGAAGGATATGACTGGTGCAAAGCTCACCCATGATCCGGGCTTCAATCTGCACTTTCTTTACATATTTTTCCAGCTCTATTTCGTGGCGCGCTTCCAGTTCAACGTGGTTCAGTACATTATTTGATTCGAAAAGGTGTTTGGCTTTTTCCGTAACCAGGGCATCGAGGGCAAGCGGCGTGGTTTTAACATTAGGCAATCCTCTTTTCTTCGCTTCTTTTTCCCATTCATCGCTGTAGTTATTTCCTTCGAAAAGTACATTTTCGCTGCTGACGATATATTCACGGATTACGTGCATGATTGCGATTTCTTTTTTCTCGCCCTTGTCAATCAATGCATCCACTTCTTTTTTAAAATTCTTTAATGTTTCCGCCATGATCGTATTGAGTGCCGTCATTGCGCTGGCACAGTTGGCAGAGGAACCAACGGCACGGAATTCAAATTTATTTCCTGTAAAGGCGAACGGTGAAGTCCGGTTACGGTCGGTATTATCGAGTAATAATTCCGGAATGCTGCGGTGAAGATCCAGCTTAAGGATGGCTTCGTCCTGTTCGTCGAATTTTGCACCCACGCGCTCTTTGATATCTTCAAGAACTTTGGTAAGAAATCCACCAATGAAAACAGAAATGATCGCCGGTGGCGCTTCATTTGCACCGAGACGGTGATCATTTGCAGCAGAAGCGATGGAAGCACGAAGCACATCTGCATAATCATGAACTGCCTTGATTGTATTTACAAAGAAGGTAAGGAACATAAGGTTGGTCTTGGGTGTCTTGCCCGGAGCAAGCAGGTTCACGCCGGTATCAGTAGACATACTCCAGTTGTTATGCTTTCCGTTTCCATTGATTTCGGCAAATGGTTTTTCGTGAAGCAGCGCACGCAGTTTATGTCTTCTTGCCACACGATCCATGATATCCATCAGCAGGGTATTATGGTCAACCGCTACACTGATTTCTTCAAAAATCGGCGCACATTCAAACTGTGAAGGAGCCACTTCATTGTGGCGTGTTTTTAAAGGAATGCCCAGTTTGTAAGATTCTGTTTCGAAATCCCGCATAAATGCATAAATCCTTTCAGGAATGGAACCGAAATAATGATCTTCCAATTGCTGACCCTTTGCCGGCGGATGACCAAAAACGGTTCTTCCGCTCATCACCAGGTCGGGACGGGCATTTGCCAGAGCTTCATCAATTACAAAATATTCCTGTTCCCAACCGAGTGTGCCGATTACTTTGGTGACATTCTTATCGAAATAATTGCACACGTCCACTGCAGCCTTATTCATGGCCTCCAGCGATTTCAGCAGGGGAGCTTTATAGTCCAGCGTTTCCCCGGTATAGGAAACAAATATGGTGGGTATACACAATGTCTTACCTGTTTCAATTTCCATTATAAATGGCGGGGAGGAGGGATCCCACGCTGTATAACCGCGAGCTTCGAAAGTAGCGCGGATTCCACCAGACGGAAAAGAAGAGGCATCTGGTTCCTGCTGGATCAGGGCATCACCTTCAAATTGTTCAATTGAGGTCCCGTCGCCTTTAATAGCAAAGAAGGAATCGTGTTTTTCAGCAGAAGAACCAGTGAGTGGTTGAAACCAATGGGTATAATGTGTAACGCCTTTCAGTTCAGCCCACTGACGCAGACCGGCTGCGATCTGGTTGGCGACCGCGCGGTCAATTTTTTTGCCCCCTTTGATAGATCCGTTGAGACTCTTATAAGCCTCATCGCTCAGGAATTCGCGCGCAGTTCGGATAGTAAATACATTTTCCTGGAAAATAGCTGTGATTTTTACGGATCCGTCAAGTGTTACCGGAGTTTTTGTTGACAGATCGTTAATTGCTTTTACTCTTAACGATTCCATTTACAATAATTTTATTGGAAACGAAAGTAAGCGATAATTCATAAGGACGAAAAAAAAATAGCTTTTGGATCATTTTTTTAGAAATTGTTCTAAAATATGTTGATTCATATAGCCTATTTTACCATTTTTCTATTCAAAAACATAAAAACCTATAACATTAAGGTTAATTCTAATGTAATTTGAAAATCCAGTACCTGAGTTTTTGCTGTAACAGGGGGTTTCCGGCATAGAGGAATAAAATCAGGAAAAGAAAGGCAATACTCCGGTATCGGACGATGGCACCAGGGAATGGAACTACATAACCAATGAAAATGAATTGAGAAATTCCATAATATAAGAACAGCCAGTATATCGGATGAGAGACTTGTTGTTTTCTTTTGGGTCCCGCCAGAAAATATAATATGCCTCCGATCAAAATGAGCACTTCCACGGAGGACACAGACTGCATCAGGTTTTTACCTTCCCAGGGATAGGGACGCAAAGCGCTATTTGCAATTGCCTGAGGTAAAATTTTCAGAAAACTCACGGGCCCGGGTTGAAGTGTATCCAGGGCGAATCGGGTATTTCCATTCAGTCGAAAAAAACCTTCCTGTGCGTGACGGAGCGGCCGGGACAATTGTTCGGCGGGAGGCAGAAACAGACTAATAAGGAATACCAGGGCCAGGGCGGCGAAAATCCGGTTAAAATATACCGGCCGGGTGGTTTTCTTTCCCAAACTCAACAAATAGGCGATGTATGCAGGCAGGAATACCGCGAGGAACTGGTAACGGATGAGAAGCAGGCCCAGCAGTCCGGCCAGGATCCCGATAATCCTTCGCTTCTTCGGATAACGCGCATAAGCCTGTCCGTTATAAATCATTAACATCATGAACAGGAGCAGCAGTCCTTCGGCCCGGATACCGCTGCACCAGAAAATAACGGAAGGAATAAAAAATACCAGAAGGAAATTCTTTCCGGTACGCAACGGAAATTCACGGGCCAGGATTTTGAACAGGAGCAGGGGTCCCGGTATTGTCAGGAATTCAAACCAAACGACATCAGTATAATAATTTTTTCCGCTCAGCAGGTTCAGTATGGCCAGGCCCTTGATCATAAACCATCGTTCAAAATGATTAATATAAAATACAAGAGCGTCCCATACATGATAGCCGGTTGCTTCCAGCGAATGCCGGGGCCAGAATTCATGAAAGAACATGGCCGGGTGCTGGAGCAGGAGATTGGTTTCTTCTTTGGATTCATTGAAATAATTCCAGGTATCATCGCCGCTGTAGTAGTGAAAAAATACCCAGCCATAGATGCAGCCCATGATTATTTTAAAAAGCACAATGGCTGTAGTATGATAAATGGTAAATGGAAAAATTTTCCGGCGGACGATGATATGCAATAAAAACGTTCCGAAAAACAGGTAAAAGAAAAAGAGAAAGTACGCAACCATGGGAACTTTACCTGATTTTGATTACCCAAATCTATAAATTTGAATTTAATATCCCCGGATGATCATTAATGACCCTGAAAAGCGGAAGAAAAAGATTGCCCTCGTCGCCAATAGTACCTGGTCGGTATTTAATTTCCGGATGGACCTGATCCGTCACCTTTTAATGAAATTTGAAGTACTTGTCATCGCTCCAAAAGATGAATTTGCCGGGGAATTGGAGAAAGCCGGCTGTAGTTATCTCGATATTCACTTTAATAACCGTTCCGAGAATCCCCTGCGGGACTATGCGCTCTTTAAGTCGCTGGAAAAAATTTACCGTTCTGAACGGCCGGATTTAATATTTCATTATGTGATCAAGCCCAATATTTACGGATCCATGGCGGCAGCCCGCTGTGGCATTCAGTCTGTCGCCGTGATTACTGGACTGGGATATACATTTGACCGGCACAACTGGCTGAACCGGATCGTTTCCATTCTTTACCGAAGGGCCCTGAAAAAAGCAGGTGAGGTGTGGTTTCTGAACGAAGAGGACGCCAATGTTTTTCTTCATCGAAAGCTGGTGGCGGCAGACAAGATCAAAATTTTGCCAGGCGAGGGAATCAATACGGATTATTTTTTTCCACAGACGAACAGACCTGTTGCCCGCAGCAGGGCATTCCAGTTCATGATGGGTACGCGCCTGCTGAAATCTAAGGGGGTAGGTGTATACGTGGAAGCGGCCAGAATCCTTAAAAAGAAAAACCGTGATACCCGTTTTGAGCTGATTGGATTTTTTGAAAAAAATCACCCGGATTCCATTTCTGAGCATGAAGTGAGACACTGGCAGAAAAAGGGCATCATCCACTATGCGGGTTTTGCCAAGGACGTCCGGCCTTTTCTCCGCCAGGCGGATTGTTTTGTTTTTCCTTCCTTTTATCATGAAGGCATACCCCGTTGCCTGCTCGAAGCAGCAGCGATGGAACTGCCGATTATCACATCGCAGAATATCGGTTGCCGGGAAGTCGTACAGGAAGGGGTGAACGGATTTTTAGCGGCACCGAATAATGTTACGGAACTCGTTGCAAGAATGGAAGAGATGATGGCCCTTTCAAGTGCCGAGCGCGCGGAGCTTGGCAGAAAAGGGCGGGAGCTGGTCAGTGCCAGATTTGGGATTGACCGGATACTGGCAGAATATGATAAGACGGTTCTTAGTTTAGTATAGGAGTGTAGGAGAGTAGGAGTGTGAAAATTACTTCACTCTTATACCCATACACTCCTACACTCCTACACTTCTCTTATACTTTCCCCGCCTGTTTTAAAAAATCCAGCACACCTGATGCGCGAATACGTTCATCCCACTGCCAGCTGTCCAGGTTTGGAAATTCATAGCTAAATCCGGTAATCCGGTCCCAGGTCAGGTTTGATAAATCATCCTTCAGCAAAAAATAATTGCCGCCATACCGCTCCTGGAATTCAGAGATCCAGAAATAGTTTGTACTGATCACAGGGATTTTCATGGACGCATATTCAAGGAACTTGGTCGGAGTCTGCGCGTTGAACGGTTCTTCATCCGGAATATAATTTATGGCATAACGCGCACGGGCAAGCCAGGCCGCCACTTCTGTCCAGGGAACTGCGTCCTGGAAAATGATATTCCTGCAATGTCCAAAGGACTGGGCGAGCCCCTCCCTGTCCTTTCCCAGCAGCAGGATGCTATGTGCATGCAAAGCGCCATCCGGGATGAAAATTTTAAGCAGATTTTCCAGCTTTCTTGCCGATGAAAGATCACCCATATAGATAAAGTCATATTCTTTCCCGGTGTCCGGTGCGGGCCGAAAATATATTTCATTCACACCCATATCCCGGTACCCAATAGGTACTTCATCATGAATGTTGATTTGTTCCCTTACATATTCATTAAGATATATACGAAAATGGGGACGTGGGGTCAGCCTCCTTTTCAGATAGTCTTTAATCTTACGGTAAGGGGGAACCGAAGCAGATGAATATTCGTGGATGATCAGTTTATTTTTGCGTTTTGCCTTTGGATAAAAGCCCATCATATACCAAAATACATCGGCGCCGGACCCATCTTCTTCGCCTTCATGTACGAAACAGGTCTCGATGTTTTGCGTCTGGAAAAAAAACCGGTAGGCTGTGAGTTCCGGTAAGAAAGCCTGTTGGTTATGAATGAAAGCAATCCTCATGGGATCCTAAAATTATCGAATAGATTAACGTGTCCTTCGTAAATTTGCGGTTTCTCTGAAGAACATGGAAATAAATGTAAAAACTGCCGAACAACTCCGGCTTACCGCAGAAGAATTTGAATTGATTTGTCAGAAACTGGGACGCAGTCCAAATTTTACGGAACTATGCGCATTCAGCGCGATGTGGAGCGAACATTGCAGTTACAAAAATTCCATTCGCTGGTTGAAAACCCTTCCCCGCGAAGGGAAAAAAATGCTGGTGAAGGCAGGAGAGGAAAACGCGGGCCTCATGGATATCGGAGATGGACTGGGCGTCGTATTTAAAATTGAATCGCATAACCATCCTTCGGCTATAGAACCCTTCCAGGGTGCCGCTACCGGTGTCGGCGGTATTCACAGGGATATATTTACGATGGGTGCGCGTCCCATTGCTTCCCTGAATTCACTGCGGTTTGGAAATTTAAATGATCCGCAAACACAACATCTTTTGGCGGGCGTGGTACATGGCATAGGTCATTATGGAAATTGCTTCGGTGTACCGACGGTGGCCGGTGAAATATATTTTGACGAATGTTATCATACCAATCCACTGGTGAATGCGATGAGTGTTGGTATTGTAAAAAAAGGAAAGACTATTTCTGCTACTGCACTGGGAAAAGGCAATCCTGTTTTTTTTGTCGGCAGTGCAACTGGTAAGGATGGGATAGGGGGAGCGTCGTTTGCGTCCGCGAATATTACCAAGGAATCGGTGCAGGAACTTCCTGCCGTGCAGGTCGGCGATCCATTCCAGGAAAAAAAATTGCTGGAGGCCTGCCTCGAGGTAATCGAAACCGGTGCTGTCGTCGGCATGCAGGATATGGGGGCTGCGGGCATTATTTGTTCAACAGCAGAGATGAGCGCAAAAGGTGAAGTGGGAATGCGAATAGATCTTGACAAAGTACCTACGCGTCAGCAGGGCATGAAGGCATGGGAACTTTTGCTCAGCGAAAGCCAGGAGCGCATGCTTATGGTTGTTGAAAAAGGAAAAGAAAAGCTAGTCCTGGATATTTTTGAAAAATGGGATCTGCCCTGTTCGAATATCGGGGAAGTGACCGACGATAAACTGCTGCATTTTTATTATCATGGTATTGAGGAGGCAGTGATTCCGGCGGAGGAGCTTGTTCTGGGCGGCGGTGCGCCACAATACATCCGGGCTTACAGCGAGCCGGCTTATTTCAAGAAGATAAATTCTTTCGACGCAGACTCCATCCCTGAAGCGGAAAATTTGAAGGAAGTTGCCTTTGACCTGATCAGACTTCCTTCCATCGCTTCCAAGAGATGGATCAGTGTTCAGTACGACAGTACCGTCGGCGCTGCGAATACTTCTACGAATGAGCCTTCGGATTCCGCCATCGTGAATGTGCTGGGAACCAAAAAAGGCATCGCGATGACTACGGATTGCAACAGCCGATATGTGCTGGCCGATCCGCATAAAGGTGCGATGATTGCGGTGGCGGAAGCTGCGCGCAACCTCGTGTGTTCCGGTGCTATTCCCCTGGGTGTAACCAACTGTTTAAACTTCGGCAATCCTTATGATCCGGAAGTATACTACCAGTTCGTGCATGCCGTGAAGGGCATGGGAGAAGCCTGCCTGAAATTTGATACACCGGTAACCGGTGGAAATGTGAGTTTTTACAATCAGCATCCGGAAGGTGCTGTATATCCGACGCCGACGATCGGGATGGTAGGATTGCTGGAGGACACGAAATTAAAAATGACTCTCGATTTCAAACAGCCGGGGGATCTGATTTTCCTGGCGGGCCGGTCACGGAATGATATTCATTCTTCCGCTTACCTGTATGCATTGCACCAGATTGAATTCAGCCCGGCGCCTTATTTTGACCTGGAAGAGGAATCACTGCTCCAGTCAAAATTACTTGCCTGCATTCATAACCGGCTGATTGAATCTGCCCACGACGTGGCTGAAGGCGGGTTATTTGTTGCTCTGGCAGAAAGCGGGTTTCCCCGTTTACTGGGATTTTCTGTAACAGCACAGGATAAATCCTTCCGCAGGGATGCATATTGGTTTGGAGAATCCCAAAGCAGGATAGTTGTGACCGTCAGGAAAGAAAAAATGAGCGAATTTAAAACGGCCATGCAGGGAATTCCGCTAGAGGAGCTAGGTACGGTCACTTCTTCAACAATGCAGGTAGACGGTGAACACTGGGGAAATATCCGCGAATGGAAGCGGGAATATGAAACAGCAATCGAAAAGGAAATGGAATTAATTGTAGAAGCATGATAAAATCCTCCGCTATTGTCGTTACGGGGGCAGCAGGTTTTATCGGCAGTTGCCTGGCAGGATACCTGAACGAAAATGGATTCGAAAACCTGATCCTGGTAGACGAATTCAACCGATTGGACAAGGCGAATAATCTGAAGGGTAAAAAATCTGCACGGCATATTGAGCGCGACGATTTTTTCCAATGGTTACAGACGGACAAACCCGAGATTGGATTTGTATTTCATCTGGGGGCAAGAACAGACACCACAGAATTTGATTATGCCGTACATGAACGACTGAATCTGGAATATTCAAAATCCGTCTGGGATTATTGTATGCTCAGGCAAATCCCACTTGTGTATGCATCATCGGCTGCGACTTACGGATCAGGAGAACTCGGATATGAAGACAATCATCAACTGCCCTTCAAACTGGAACCGCTGAATGCCTATGGCATTTCCAAAAATGAATTTGATAAATGGGCTATCCGCCAGCAAAGTCATCCACCATTCTGGGCAGGACTTAAATTTTTTAATGTTTACGGCCCCAACGAATTTCATAAGGGCAGGATGGCCAGTGTGATCTGGCATGCTTTCAACCAGATCAAAAACAACGGAACCGTTAAGCTTTTCAAATCCCATCGTCCCGATTTTAAAGACGGCCAGCAGCTGCGTGATTTTATTTATGTAAAAGATATTCTTAAGGTTTGTTACTGGCTGATGGAAAATTTTGATAAAATACCCGGCAGTGGTTTGTATAATCTGGGAACGGGTAAGGCCAGAACTTTTGAAGCCCTGGTAAGGGCGACCTTCACCGGTGCCGGCATGCCGGTTCAAATCCTTTACATAGATATGCCGGAAGATATCCGGGATAAATATCAGTATTTTACAGAAGCCCGGATGGAGAAACTCCTTGCAGCCGGGTATACTGAACCTTTTTATTCACTGGAAGAGGGCGTATCGGATTATGTAAAAAATTATCTTACAAAAAAAAACTTCTACTAGTCCATGATTAATAAAATAGGCATTATCGGTGGCGGGAACCTGGGTACTGCTATCGCGGAAGGACTTATTCAAAGTGGTTATATTAATCCGGGGCATATCCTGATTACCCGTCGTTCTATTGAACACCTGAATGCGCTGGAAAGAAAAGGCGTGATGGTAAGTCCAAATAATGAGGATGCACTCAAATATGCAGGACTAATCGTGCTGGCTGTAAAGCCCTTTCAGGTGAATGAAGTTTTGTCTAAACTGAAAGACAGTTTTAAAAAAGGGAAACATATCCTGATATCAGTAGTCACCGGCGTAAGTATTCAGCATTTATCCGACCTGGTACCGGAGAATATTCCGATCGTGCGGGCCATGCCTAATACAGCTATTTCCATCCGGGAATCCATGACCTGCCTGGCTACAAAGAATGTGGATCATGATCAGTTCCAGGAAATCCAGGAAATGTTCAACCAGCTTGGAAGTGCAGTAAAAATTGATGAAAAGCTGATGGATGCTGCCACTGTGCTGGGTGCCTGCGGGACTGCTTTTGCGATGCGGTATATCCGGGCCAATATCCAGGGTGGTATCGAAATCGGGTTTGATGCCGCTACTGCAAGTCTGATCGCCGCGCAAACCGTTAAGGGTGCAGCCGAACTGCTCTTAAAAAAACAATCCCATCCGGAACAGGAAATTGATAAAGTAACTACTCCCAAGGGCTGCACTATTGCCGGTTTGAACGAAATGGAACACCGCGGATTCAGCTCCTCCCTGATAAAAGGCCTGGTGGCCAGCTATCAAAAAATTGGTCAGGATTAGTTCTCTATTGACAACCAGTCAATTAGCATAAAAACGGTAAAAAACCAAGGGATCTTACTCTTGCAAATGTTAAAATATTGATGGAAATTTATCGTTATATAGTAACCCTTAAAAACTTAGCAGGTAATTGTTAAGACCCCAACTATGAAAACCAAACCCAGCCACTACGTATTGGCAGTAGAAATACTCATCATCGCTTTGTTCCATGCTGTCAAGATTAAAAAAGAAGAAAAGCACAATTCCGAGATCGTATATACGCCGGTCAGCCAGAGTTTGCCTCTACAAAAACCCATAGTAGAAAATAAAAACAACGCTGAATACATTTTTGTCAATCTGTTAAAATAGTTTTCCCCCACTCTATACTCCATTTATCCACAATCTGATTTTCCTCTTTCGGACGAATGGAAAATTTGCCGTAGTTTTGTATGACCTTCTGGTTACTGTTATACATCTGTAATTCAACAGGTCCTCATTTATTTTTATTGAGCTTTAGTTGTCTTAATTCAAGCATTATGGCCAAATTTATTTTTGTTACCGGAGGTGTTACTTCTTCATTGGGGAAAGGTATTATCGCTGCGTCCCTGGCTAAACTTCTGCAGGCAAGGGGTCTCCGCGTAACGATTCAGAAATTTGACCCCTATATCAATGTTGATCCGGGAACTTTAAATCCTTATGAGCATGGTGAGTGTTTTGTTACCGAAGACGGAGCGGAAACGGATCTGGACCTTGGCCATTATGAGCGGTACCTGAATATTTTTACCTCGCAGGCTAACAATGTAACTACAGGCCGGATTTACCAGACAGTAATCAACAAGGAAAGGGAGGGTGCCTATCTCGGGAAAACCGTGCAGGTGGTTCCGCATATTACGGATGAGATCAAAAGAAGAATGCTTCTGCTTGGTGCCCGTAATGAATATGACGTTATTATTACTGAACTTGGAGGAACGGTGGGTGATATTGAATCATTGCCGTTTATTGAAGCAGTTCGTCAGTTGCAATGGGAATTGCCGGAAGAAGACGTGGTGGTCATTCACCTGACCCTTATTCCCTATCTGAAAGCGGCGAAAGAACTTAAGACAAAGCCTACCCAGCACAGCGTGAGAATGCTGAGTCAGGAGGGAGTTACCCCCGATGTGATAGTCTGTCGAACGGAGGAACCACTTTCCCAGGAAATCCGTAAGAAGATCGCGCTTTTTTGTAATGTAAAAGTGGAAGCGGTTATAGAAGCAGCAGATGCCGCTTCGATCTACGAAGTTCCCGTGACAATGATGAGAGAAAAGCTGGATCTGATCTGTCTCAAGAAACTGAATATTACAAACTACCAGGATGCGGAACTCACGAAATGGAAAGAATTTCTCGATAAACTGCGTCATCCTAAATCGAAAGTAACAATTGGCCTGATCGGAAAATATATCGAATTGCAGGATGCATATAAATCCATTCTTGAATCTTTTGTGCATGCCGGCGCGATGAATGAATGCAAAGTTCAGATCCTGAATGTGCACAGTGAATCCATTACGCCTGAAAATGTAGCGGAGAAACTGGGCAACCTGGACGGGCTCCTGGTGGCACCGGGTTTTGGACACCGGGGTATTGAAGGAAAGATCACCGCGGTAAAATATGCGCGGGAGTCCAAACTGCCTTTCTTTGGAATCTGCCTGGGTATGCAAATGGCCGTCATCGAATTTGCAAGGAATGTACTTGGGCTGTCGCGGGCTCATTCCACCGAAATGCAGGCCGATACACCCACTCCGGTCATCGACCTGATGGAACACCAGAAAAAAATTACAGCCAAGGGTGGTACCATGCGACTTGGTGCATATCCCTGTGCTCTCGAAGAGGGGACACTTGCAAAAACCATTTACGGAAAACCGCTGATTTCAGAACGACACCGTCACCGTTATGAATTCAACAATGACTATCTCCAGCAATTTGAGGATGCAGGCATGGTTGCCAGCGGAAAAAATCCGGAAAGCGGATTGGTTGAAATTATAGAACTCCCCGTACATCCCTTTTTTATCGGCGTGCAATACCATCCGGAACTTAAGAGTTCCGTCGAGAATCCCCAACCAATTTTTGTTCACTTTATCAAAGCGGCCAAAGACTTCGCCAGCAAAAGGTCCACGCGGAACCAGGTTTTGGAGAGGGAGATGATTTAGGGGAGTGTAGGAGTGTAGGAGTGATGCCGTTTTTCGTATATCGTGGATCGTTCATCGATAGTTGTTCTTCAATCTGTGAAATTCAATTTACGATGTACGATCCACGATATGCGACAAATGATCCACGATTTCCGAAACGCTATTTCATATTACCGTTTTTCAAAAGCCCAAAGCAAAAACTCCGGGAACACTTTACTCCAACTGCTGTAATCATGGATGCCGTCTGGAGACTCGCTGTATACTAAACCCTGTGGGATCACTACATTTTTCTTTTCGAGTAATTCGATGATATCTTTTGTATCATCTATCACATCAATAATACTGTCCTTGTCCCGGTCGGCTTTTTCCTCTGCGGCACCAGCATAAAACCAGTATTGCAAACCGGGTTTTTTTCTGGATGCTTTTAATTTGGAATACATGATCCGGTTTTTTTTATCCGAATAGCTGCTGTCCTCAGAAGCTTTATCCCGCCACCAGAAGGATCCTGAAAAAATTCCCACCCTGCTGATTTTGTCCGGATGATTCCAGGCGATATCAAATGCGGAAAGTCCGCCCATGGAACAACCTGCTATTGCAACAGATTGAAATTTTCGCACGCCCGAATTTTTTTTGGCGTAGGGATATAATTCATCGTTGATGAAGGCATCATAAAAACCCGCACGGGCACCACGGCCCAGGTAATCCGGTTTTTCAGTAACGCCAAATTCCTTCAGCCGTTCACCGGCTTCTACTCCAATTACAATCAGGGGCAGTATTTTACCGGCTTTGTAAAGGCTGTCCATGGACTCCTTGACGCGAAGTTTTTCCATATCCTGTCCGTCATTTAATATCAATAAGTTGTAAAGCGAGCGATCCGAGGGCGGTGGTGTATGCAGGATTTGCAGTTTCACTTTTCGCTGAAGATGCCTGGAATAAAGGCTGTCATCTGTTTGTTTGACTTGTTTACAGGCACAGGTAATGCATATGGTAAGCAACAGGCAAAATCCTTTCATTCATTAAAGATATAGAAGGAAATATTAGTTTGGATGGTAGTCCATATGGTCGTAAATTTGCCGTCCA
>JGI1027J12803_100095872_pt1 | contig 27323 bp, 23 predicted proteins | sample IowNatreferecore_FD_12803 | JGI IMG/M metagenome (IMG submission 12803) | reverse complement strand
GGCGCTGACTAGCGACTGAATGGGGATAGTAAAAAAAGCGGCCAGCGTGTAAAATGATAACAATTCACCAGGTGAAAGAATTTGATTAAGAGCCAGATAACTGCCGGTCCATAAAATGATAATGACTAACAGACCGGTTGTCCATTCCGAGGCGTACGTGAGAAAAATTTCGCGCCGGCTGCCTCGAAAAACCGACTGCATCAGGGGTATAAATTTGTTTTCAGTTTTATAATTAAAATAGCTTTCAACGTTGTGACGTTTGATCGTGGAAATTCCCTGAAGCGCTTCCACCAGATGACTTTCCATATCGGAACCCGCTTCCATTATTTTTCTCTGCCATTTTGAATTTAACCTGTTGCTGACCAAATAAATCAAAAGGTATAAAGGAAGCGTCATTACAACGATCAGGGCAAGTTTCCAGTAATAAAGAAACATAGCTGTAACACCCAGAATGATGGTAAGTATTTGCACAAACATATTGAGTGCAACATCATTTATAAAGATTCGGATTCGCATGGCATCATTGATGCGACTGATAATTTCACCGACACGCATGCAATCAAAAAATTGCTGTGGTAATTGCATCAGGTGTCTGAAATACCCCAGAATCAGACGGTAGTCAATCTGCTGGCCGGTTCGTAAAGCGATTATCGATTTGAGATAACCGATGGTTACCCGGAAACAAAGAAGCAATAACATCGAGAGGCTGAGAATATTCAGCAACTGATGATTTCCATCAGGTAGCACGAAATCAATTATCTTTTGGACATAAATAGAAGTGGACAAGCCAAGTATTGTATACACAATGGCCCCGATCAATGCCTGGATCAGCATGGATTGGTGCGGCATTACCAGTTCCCGGAATCTGGCATAAACAGATTCCTTTTCGTTTCTGCGCGCAAAACCTTTTGAAGGGACTACCAAAAGGATCACTCCACTCCATTTTTTTTTGAAATCCCCGATTGGCTGCCTGATATATTTACCGAATGCCGGATCCATATAACAAACATTTTTCTTTCCGATTTTATAAACAACCACAAAATGCTGAAATCCGTTTTCAAGATTAAGGTGGAATATCGTGGGAACCGGAATGCCTGAAAAATTATTACCGCCCGCTCTTGCTGCCTTCGCATAAAAATGAAGTTGTTCTGCGGCTTTACAAAGGCCAAGCAGGTTGGAACCCTGTTTATTTGTACCCGCGTACAGTCTGATTCTGCTTACCGGGATATAAAGACCGAAGTATGCAGCAAGGGACGCCAGACAGGCAGCACCGCAATCAGAAATATCTCTCTGTTTGATCCGGGCGGATTTCTTCATCCGTCTTGATTTTAAGTTGATTGATGAACGGGATTTATCCAATCGTCTATTTTCTCATATAACAATTGCCAGAGTGTACGATTGCAAATCTTAAATCTTGCCTGAAGTCCCATTCCCTTTTTTAACTCACCTGAAAATCCACTGGAAAGCTTTAATTTCTTTTCATTCATTTGAAATCTCACTCTGTATACCGGTGTCTTATCAGACAGGAAATAATCGTCATCAATAAAATAAATTTTTCCTGTTCCGGCACCGAAATAATTATAATTATAAGCATCTACCTGGAATTTCACCGGCTGCTCTATTTTGATTAAACCAATGTCTTTTGAAGTGACATAGCATTCTCCGATTATTGAGTCTGTTATATCACCTGCGGGCGATCTGATTTCTGATCTCTCTGCTACAGGACGAATTATTCCCGGGGCGACTACAGAAATATCCACATGAATTAAAAACATTGAGATCAGGATACAGACAAATAAAATAATCACAGTTCTGTATAAACCGGAACCCGACGGAGAAAATAACCAAATAGCGGTTGAGTTTTTTAAATCAGATTCATCTAAAATCATAATAAAGTTGTGAAAAGGAGACTCCCGTCAGAATCTCCTTAGACTTTGAGTAATTGAAATGCAGAAAATTGCTGCATTCATTGATTTCCCGTCGGACTGTTCACCCGACGGACTGAGTTATGATCCGGCCAATACTGCCGATGCCATAGCCGATCCAGTAAAAAATACTCTCTCCACCAGCGATGCCCGCCAGTTCTTCTGAGGACAAATCCTCTAATCCTGATTCCATTTTTTTCATAAAAAAAATTGTTCCTGCTATTTGCAATATGCATGGGTTTCGGATATCCCATTTAAAGCAAATTAATATTAGCGGGGTCGGTAAAAAATACCCTTATTGTGTAGTTTTAAATGCAGATTATGGAAGGATACTAAGCACGTGGTTTTTTGCTTACAAAGTAAATCACCATAAATCCTGTCATCACTGCAAGTGCCGTAACAGCCGTCCAGGGTGTATCGATCGCAATACTGGTAGCAACAAAAATGTAGGCAGTGATAAATACGATGGGAAGAAATGGATATAATCCCATTCGATAAAATTCTTGTCCTTCTGGGAATACATTTTGTTTTCTTAATTTGAAAATGGTTCCGGCAGAAGCGGCCATTCCGATGCAATCAAGAAAAATAGTAAAGCTAAGGATCTTATCAAATGCTTTCAGCCAAAACACAACCAACACGCAAGCAGAGGCAAATGCAGTCAGTGAGGTAAATAAAACACCGTTTGAAATATTTTTTTTGGAAAATATCTCTGGTAAGACGCCATCCTCAGCCATCGCTACCATAACACGCGGATTGCTTAAAAGCAATACATTCACATAGGCTAACACTGATAGAAAAAGTAATACTGAAAGAATTTTACCTGCAGCTTCACCGAAAACGTGGGAAGCCATCACCGACGCGATCCCCCTTGTATTTCTCATCTGATCCAGTCCTATCACCCGTATATAAGCATAATTGATGGTGAGGTACAAAATAACTATGATAAACATACCCATAAAAATAGCCCGGGGAATATTCCGGCCGGGCTTTTCAATATCAGCACCAAAATTAATCGTTTGTTGATAGCCGCCATAAGTGAAGGATACAGCAATGAGTCCGATACCGAATCCCTTCAGGTATGACATCCAGCCAGGGAAGACCGGACTTTCAACTGGAATCACTTTTGAATTTTCTGCAAAAAAAAGGGGAGTAATCAATAGTACAATTAATGAAATCTTAATGATGGTCAGTATATTTTGTGTGCGTGCACTCATCCGGAGACCAAGCAGATTTACTCCATAAAAAAGTAAAATGGAAAAAAGTGCGATCCCGATTTCTCTTGGCTGCAAAGACATCGGATCTGTAACCGAGGGAAAAAGGACCCCGGAAATATACTCTGCCCCGATCAGCGCCACGCCGGCAAGGGAAGCCGCATTTGAAATCAGGATGATGCAGTTGATGGCAAAGGCAATGGAAGGATGATATCCATAGGAAAATATTTTATAATATCCTCCCATTACCGGAAGCCGGGATCCTATTTCTGCGTAGGTAAGGGCACCACACAAGGCGATCAAACCGCCGATAATCCAGGTAAAGAAAAATAAAAAACTGTCGGGGACATGTCGGGCAACGTTTACCGGTGTCCGGAAAATACCCATGCCAATCACCAGGCTGACAACAATCATCGTACAATCGAAAACGCCCAGCTTAACATTTTTTGCCATAGTCGCGGGTAATCAGGTATTTGGTTTTTAAACAATCCATGATAAGGTTAAGGTAATGAAATATTCTTTTCTACTTTTGGCGCTGAATGACCGGTCGAATGAAGTTAATAATCTGCGGTACGTTTATGATGTTTGCGATAATGGCCCGCGGTCAGGATAGCTCTTCAGAAAAAAAGGTTCAGGATACGCCGGATAGTTCGTTCCTCCCGGAAGTTATCGTACATGCATATGAGCAAAACCGCCAGCTTTCTGACGTTCCGGTAGCAATTGGTTTGGTAACAAGAACAGTTTGGAACCGCTACAATAAAATGAGTATCGTCCCGGCGATGAACAGTATACCCGGCGTCCGGATGGAAGAAAGGTCGCCGGGAAGTTACAGAATAAGTTTCCGGGGCAGTACTTTAAGATCCCCGTTCGGAGTAAGAAATGTGAAGGTTTATCTGGATGGAATCCCCTTTACCGATCCCGGCGGTAATACTTATATGACACAGCTTGCGCCTTTTGACATGTATTCCCTGGAATTAATCAAAGGTCCCGCCGGAAGTTTATATGGCGCAGCAACCGGTGGCGCCCTGCTCATCAATTCTAAACCAAATATCTGGGCGTCGGGATTTACGGCAGATTACAGCTACGGTTCGTTCAACAGCAATACGATTAATGCACAGGCCCGCCTCGGTAACCAGGATGGCGGCAATATCATCAATTATTCTCACCAGACTTCAGACGGATACCGGAATCATACAAATCTTCGAAGAGATATCGTAACCTGGGAGTCTATCCTGAAAAACAATGAACATCAAACCCTGAGTACTAATGCCTTTTACGGAGACCTTTATTATCAGACTCCCGGTGCACTAACACTTGCTGAATATAACGCAGATCCAAAACAATCCCGCCCTGCTGTAGGTGCAACGCCTTCAGCCGTGCAGGCACAGGCTGCCATTTATCAGAAAACATTTATGGCCGCTATTTCAAATACAGCAAGATTCAACCGCGCTTTTGAAAACACAACAAACTTTTACGGAGCTTATACTAATTATGTAAATCCGACTTTCAGAAATTATGAATTCAGGAATGAACCTCATTTTGGCGGCAGAACGGTTTTTAATTATACTTCAGATTTTTTACATGGGAGTTTTGGCGGCGAGGCACAGAAAGGATTTTTTCAGACCCAGGATTATGGAAATAAAAATGGTAGTCCGGATACTTTACAAACCAACGATAACATAAATACCTGGACCTATACGGTTTTTGCTCAGGCTGATTTATTTTTTGGAAAAGGATGGCAGGCATCTGCGGGAATCAGTTATAATGAAGCCTTTATAGGTATCAGGCGGATTTCCGTTCCGGGATCACAACCCAGGAATAAAACATTCAGCGATCTTTTCGCTCCCCGTATTGCTATTTCAAAAAAGCTTACACCGGACATTTTATTATATGCCAGTATTTCAAAAGGATTTTCACCTCCTACGGTTTCAGAAGTGCTTCCATCCACGCAAAGCATCAATACTGACCTTCAGCCGGAAAACGGGATCAGCTATGAATCCGGAATTAAATCAGGATTCTTTAACCATCGCCTGTACCTGGAAGTGATCGGATTTTATTTTGAATTGCACCAGGCCATTGTAGTCCGAAAGGATTCTTCAAATGCGGACTATTATACGAACGCAGGATCAACCACACAAAAAGGAATAGAATCCCAGGCCTCTTATGAACTGTTTCCTTCACCAAATGGTTTAGTCAATAGTTTGCGTCTATGGGCTTCTTATACACTGGACAATTTTACATATGGAGATTTCAAAAAAAATAGCACTAGTTATGATGGCAAACATTTGCCCGGTGTGGCAAATAATACTTTAACGGGCGGTGTGGATCTGAACACTAAGCCTGGTATATTTCTTCATATTACCTACTACTACAGCGATAAAATACCGTTGGATGATGCGAACACCGCCTATGCTGCAGCCTATCAGTTACTGGGCGGCAGAATAGGCTACTCAACTTCCATAAAGAAATTTGATTGCACACTATTTACCGGTGTCGATAATGCCCTCAATGCGAAATACAGCCTTGGAAATGATATTAACGCAGCCGGGGGACGTTATTATAATGCAGCTGCCACGGGGAATTATTTCGTAGGACTAACAATCCATTTCAACAAGGAATACAAAAAATAAAAATCTTCGGGATCTTCCCGACTCTGCTTTACATTTGCAACGTCTGGTCCCCATAAAAAGGGGTTAAAAGGGAAGTCCGGTGAAATGCCGGCGCTATCCCCGTAGCTGTGAGTTTCATTCCGCAAATCTGCGGTAACTATTTACACCTCGGCCACTGTCCGTCAATAGCCGGATGGGAAGGCAGTAAACAGGAAACAAGTCAGAAGACCTGCCAGTCACCCATGAATTGTCGCAAAGCTTTCGGGAGAAAGGCAGGCGGAGTAAATACGGCATCCCTGTTTATATTCCTTCTGACAGCATCCTCTGCATTGTTGATTTTTCATTAATTCAAGTTTCCAGGATGCAAACTATGCCAGCAATACAGAAATCGGCTTACTGCAGACAACAGTTTTACTACTGTGTCCTGGCTTTTCTGTGCGTACTTCCCTGTTCTGCACTCATTGCGCAAAATAAGCCTGACAGCGGGAAGGCGCTCAATGCCGTGGATGTAACCGCTGAAAAGAAACCAAACCCTTTCGCTGCAATTGTTCCGGTCCAAATTTTAAACCGCGAAGCTCTTCTGGAGATCAACGCGGAATCCATTGCAGGAGCGGCGAAATATTTTTCTGGGGTACTGATCAAAGACTATGGAGGCGTTGGTGGTTTGAAAACGATTTCCGTCCGTAGTCTTGGTGGATTAAATACAGGATTAGTTTACGATGGAATAGTCATTTCGGATGCACAAGCCGGGCAGACCGACTTAAGTAAATTTTCGGCGACATTTGTGCAGAGCCTGGAACTTGATCAGGCCAATCCGCAGCAAATTCCCATGCCGGCAAGGATATATTCCACTGCTTCCATCCTCGCCTTCACCAGCAATTCCTTTAACACCACAAACTTTACACAGGAAAAATGGACAGCAGGAGTCAACATAGGCTCTTTCGGACTTTGGCAACCTTATGCCGGGATCTACCTACCAGTAAGTAAAAACTTGGTTGTAAGCGCAAACGCAGAAGCAACATGGGCCAAGGGAGATTATCCATTTAAGGTGGAGAATGGCATGTTCTCACAAAAAAAGGATCGCACCAATTCTGACATCCAGGCTTATCAGGGAGAATTGAATATGGTAAACCGGTTTAAGGATAGTTCTTTGCTGCAAGTAAAAACATGGGCTTACAATTCGGAGAGAGGGTTGCCGGGCAGTATAATTTTCTTCAACGATATCGCTGTGCAGCGATTGCAGGATAATGATTTTTTTGTACAGAGCCGTTATCAAAAAAAAATTAACGAAGTCACATCCATACTGGCTTCCGCAAAATATAGTTCCCTCTACACAAAGTATACAGATCCAAATTTCCCAAATAACTCGGGAGGATTGGATGACCGATATGTCCAGAATGAATTGTATGGCAGTTTTGCCATTAGCCATCGGACAGGAAAGTATTTTACATTTTCGCTTGCTGCTGACCTCGCCACCACCTATCTGTCGTCCAACATCATCAATTTCCCGAATCCCATACGCACCAGCTTCTGGTCCAGTTTCGTGGCCCAGTTCAATAAAACTCACTGGCAGGTCAATCTCACACTGCTGAATACAAATATCAATGACAAAACTAAGACCGGCCCGGCTGCAACCAGCATAAATAAATTCACCCCGGCCATTGCCATCGGATATAAAACAAAAATGGAAAGCCCATTTTTATTTCGCTTTTTTTATAAAGACATTTTCAGGATGCCCACCTTCAACGATTTATATTATACCTATAATATTAATACCAATCCAAAACTTCTACCGGAGTATTCAGACCAATACGATGCAGGAATTACATACTCGGTTAATCTCAAATCCTTCCTGCATCAGCTTAGCATCAGCATCGATGGTTACTATAATTATATAAAGGATAAAATTATCGCCGTTCCTTCTCAAAATCTTTTTATATGGACTATGCAAAACATTGGAAAAGTCCAGATCAGGGGCATTGACCTGAACGGCCAGGCCAACGGAATATTTTCATCGCAGGTAAAATGGTCAGCAAGAATTGCTTATACCTGGCAACAGGCATTGGACATAACAGATCCTGCCAGTGTGGAATATAAAGATGATCTTCCGTATACTCCCACCAACTCCGGTTCTGCCTTGTTTTCTATCGACTATAAAAACTGGAGTGTCGGGTACAGCATGCTGTTCTCAGGAACCAGATACACATTGGGAGAAAACGATCCGTCCAATCAGTTGAACGGCTGGAATACCCAGGATGCATTTATTGAACGGAAGATTCATTTTCACGAATTCGACACCATCATAAGGGCTGAGGTTAACAATATTTTTAATGAGCAGTATGACGTGATCCATTATTATCCGATGCCCGGAAGATCCTATAAACTTAGCTTAACAATAAACAACTTATAAAATTTGAACAATGAAAAAAAACAATTTGTATTTCCCGGTCATGTTATTGGTCATCTTTCTGTCAGGTTGCAGCAAGGATGATGTGGCTCCTCCACCCGCGCCGCCAAAGGCAACAACAGGCCTCTTTGTATTGAATCAGGGATTATATGGTGCCAACAATACAAACCTCACTTATTATGATTTCAACAACAGTACACCAACGACGGACTTCTTCAAACAGGTCAATGGCTTTGGCCTTGGTGATACCGGAAGTGACATGGTTGTTTATGGCAGCAAAATGTACATAGTAGTTAATAATTCGGGATACGTTGCGGTTGTAAATAGCGTAAGTGCAACGTTCATTGATACAATCGGATTTAAAAATAATGGTGTGAACCGTGGTCCTGAGAATGTAGTAGCGGCAGAAGGCAAGGTGTTCGTGTCCACCACCGATGGAAACGTTGCAGTGATAGATACAGCAACTTTGGCAATTACAAAATTCATTAAAGTCGGGTCCAATCCGGCTCAAATGGTTATTGCCGGCGATAAATTATTCGTGAGCAATACGGGCGGCTTCAGCCCTGCTTACGACTCTACTGTTTCAGTTATTCCCCTGAATACACTTACAGAGGCGGGCAAAATAAAAGTCGGCATCAATCCCGGCAGTATAACCACAGACAATTCAGGAAACATCTTCGTTGTATGCACAGGAAATTATGGTACAGTTGCGCCAAGGCTTGTGAAAGTAGATATTATTGCAAATACTGTATCCAAATCTGTCGATAGTGCATTCGGAACCATTCAATATTACAATAGTGCGCTATACACAACTGGAGGTTATCTGGGATCGGCAAAAGTCAGTATACTGGATCCATCCAGCCTGACCGCAGTAAGACCGTCGTTTGTTGTGGATGGCACATCAATTCAAAACCCTTATGGACTGGATATTGATCCGGTGACCGGCGATGTATATGTTGGTGATGCCAGGGATTATGTTTCCTCTGGTCAGGTTTATTGTTTTGACAAAAACGGGAACAAGAAATTTTCATTCTCGGTTACACCAGGTATAAGTCCGGTCAGGACGGTATTAATACATCAATAAGTAAACGCATAATTTTGTAACTTAAACTAAAATCACGAAAAAAATTTGTCATGCAGACAGGTATGAATGAGTTGCTGACAGTAACCTTTACCCTGTTTGCAGTAATCGATATTGTGGGTTCGATTCCACTTCTTTTATCCCTGAAGAAAAAAATGGGTGGAATGCAGGAAGTCCGGGCTACCCTGATATCCGGTGCCCTGATGATCCTGTTTCTATTTCTTGGTGAGCCTTTTCTTCATGTGCTTGGGGTCGAAACTCACTCCTTCGCCGTGGCAGGATCGATCGTCATTTTCATACTTGGCCTTGAAATGATCCTGGGAATTGAATTTTTCAAAAGCGATAAGGAATCCAAATCATCCATGGTAGTACCTATCGCTTTTCCGCTGATTGCCGGTTCCGGAACGCTTACTACAATCATTTCCCTTAAAGCAAATTACGAAGAGAGTATGTTGCTGATTGCCATCCTGATTAACCTGGTTATAGTATATGTTGTTTTGAAATCTCTTGACTTTATTGAGCGGATTTTAGGCCCTGGTGGAATGGTTGCGATACGTAAATTTTTTGGTGTAATATTGCTGGCCATTGCGGTCAAAATCTTCAGCAGCAATGTACCCGGTTTAATTAAATAAGGCCTCGTCGTACAACGGATAGTATAAGAGTTTCCGAAGCTCCAGATCCAGGTTCGATTCCTGGCGAGGCCACTGATTCCGGTTTAAAACCTCCCGGTTGATGCAGAAATCTTAAGACAGGATCATTTATCCGGCCCTTTTTATTCCCAGGTAAAGATTTCGGGGACGCAGCGTGATAAGTGCCCACATATCAGGAACTTCGTTTGTAGGAATGATTTCAAATTTGCTTAAGAGTTCATGAAGGATAAAGGCCATTTCCACCATCGCAAGATTATTTCCAATGCACATACGGGGACCCGCGCCAAACGGGAAGAAGTTTTTTGTTTTCCTGGCTACGGCAGTAGCGCTGGAAATAAAACGCTCTGGATAGAACTCAGATGCATTTTGCCAAAGATTCTTATTTCTGTGGAGACCATAAAAGAAAGGTATGATAATCGTACCCTTTGGAATATCGAAACCATTAAAACTGTCATCCCGCAACACAACCCGTTCAGTCATCCATGCAGCCGGAAATAATCGCATTCCTTCTGATATTACTGCATTGATAAATTCGTTTTGCGGGCTTTCGAGTATATCTGTTTTTCCAATAGACGATTTTAGCTTACCAGCGATGACGGGGTGACGGGATACCAAGTACAATATCCAGGACAGTGTATTGGCCGTCGTCTCATGCCCCGCAAAGAGCAACCCCAGGATTTCATCTATCATTTGTTCTTCATCCATACCTGCACCATTGTCTTCATAAGTGGAATTGAGCAGCATATCCAGCAGGTCACTATGTGTCCGATTGTCTGATTTGCGCTGATCAATGATAACTTTCAGAATTTTCCTGATTCGGTTGGATTTTTGAAGAATGATGCGGTCTGCCCTGTTAAGAGGATAGAAAAATTTACGGAGCGGTTCATTGATATCCTTCAAAAGGTAATCCTGCATTTCCGTGAAACTTTCGCTTAGCTCGGAAATCGTTTTATTAGAAAGTTCCAGGTCAAATATGGAATGAATCAGAATGGTAAAGGAGAGCTTTCGCATCAGAGGATAGATCTCGATGTTTTCACCGGTTGGGAATTCCCCAATGAAGTTTTTTACTGTTGCAGAGATAATTTCATAAAAACCCTGAATTTTTGAATGATAAAAAGCCGGCTGGATCAATCTTCTTTGTTTTAGCCAGGGCAATCCATTTGAAAAAAGCAGACCTCTTCCGAACAACCTGGCCGCCGTTTTCGTACTTAGCGCTGATTTTTGATAATTAGTGTGATTGTCTTTAAGAATATATTGGATGAATTCGGGATCTTCCGTGATGATAAATTTGCCAATCCCCAATAGGAAACCGGAATATGTTCCATTGTAACGAACCATATTGTTTGAAATGGCCTGAATCGGATCTTTTAGAAAAGTGAATGATGCAAGGAGGCTCTGCCATCGGTTATTCCCAGGTGGAAAATGATATCGGGGTTTTTTAGTATGCAGTGTGTCAGTCCCCATACCAGTAAATTTACCTCAATATGGGATGCATAGGCGCGACAGATGGCTACTGGTATAATGACATAAATCAATTTCTGACTACAGTCGTGTGCTATCATCTTCCGGCCATCCCCGCGGCACTTTGGTTGCTTCCAAACCCGGATCAGCGTTCCAAAAAAGAGATACCGGATCATAGTAAGTGGTTGCACTTACTTTTTATCCTTTTAACAATCATTTTTGCTTAAAGCAGAATAATTTTCACCGGAACTCGTTTTCCATAAGATCAGGTTCCTTTCATTGCTATGATGGTTATTAATTTTATACATTAAGGCCAATAATCCCTTATGAAACAATTACTTCTCATCCCATTGTTCCTGCATATCCAAGGTGGGGCCTGGTCAGGGAAATCGTTATACCCGACCGTAGATCTGATGGCTGTACGCCTTGAACCCTGGCCAATAAATCTGCAAAGAGTGATATACTATACGGATACCTGTTATGCATTCCAATTCAGGGACCAGTCAACGGTGAATGGTATTTATATTAAGACCCTGGACCTGGAAACTTTGGAGCAACTAAAATATTTCCGGGATGGCCTTGTCACTTTAAAAAAAGGTGCCAATGGAGACGTGGCAGAATACAGAAATTACTCAATTAAAAAGGTCGGTACAAAAAAAGAAAATTCATGGTATATATTGAATTATGCGGGCGCGGTAACGAATTTTCAGGAGCCCCAGGTCAACCGCATGATTTACATTATAAATAATTTTATCTCAGATCAAAATTAATTATTCAACCAAAATCCATTTTGCACACATGAAAAAGTTCCTCGTTCTAATCCTGTTGTCTCCTCTTGCAATGAAGGCACAATTCAAAATTGTAAATTCAGCAACTATAAATATTATCGATGTTAGACAGGGCACATGGCCTATCAGTCTGCAGAGGATCACTAAACCTTCAGACACCTGTTATGTGCTGCAATTCAGGACACAGGAATATAATAATTCGGTAATTATCAAAACCCTCAAATTCCGCGATATCGGTCAGTTGAAATATTTCCAGCAGGGTCTTTCTGCCTTAAAAACCGGCAATAATGGTGATGTGGCAGAATTTAAAGACTATACAATCAAACGGGTAGATGTTTATAAAGAAGGAACATCCTATATTTTAACTTGTGATGGTGGATTAACGAATTTCCAGCAGAATGAAGCGGACCGGATGATTGCCGCGATTAATAAACAATAAGCGGTTAGCGTACTATTGCGGTAAGCGGTCATGTAGGATCCCATAAGTGAATGTTCCTGCCAGCGCTCCGGCAATTACCATAATCATTACCAGGTAGCCCTGGCCGAGCAGAACAAATATAGGTCCCGGACAGGCCCCCGTGAGTGCCCATCCCATGCCGAAAATGGATCCCCCGGCCAGGTATTTTTTCCATCGTCTGTCCTTTTCATGAAACTGAATCGGTTGGCCTTTTATGTCCCTGAAGCGATACGTTTTGATTATTGCTACCAGGAGAATTCCGGTGATGACAGCACTGCCTATTATTCCGTACATCATGAATGACTGGAAACGGAACATCTCCTGGATACGGTACCAGGAAACAGCTTCAGATTTTGTCATAATAACCCCGAAAATAATTCCAGTGAGTATATATTTAAAAGCTTTCATAGTTTACTTGAATATGAGCGGAAAAAGCAGATGGGTGGTAAATAAACCGCCAATAAAAAATCCGACCACTGCGATCAGCGAGGGGATCTGTAGATTCGACAGTCCGGTAATAGCATGACCGGAAGTGCATCCTCCGGCATACCTGGTCCCAAATCCGATTAAAAACCCACCGCCAAGAAAAATTATCAAACCAGGGACTGTAAGTAGGTAATCCCAACTGAATATCTTCCCTGGCTCCAGCTTTCCGTCAAAGGGGATATTAAGATCTTTCAGATCAGCTATCGTTGCAGGGGCAATTGAAAGGGGTTGAGTAGATGAAAGATAACGCGAGGCAATATATCCCCCCAATACCGATCCGACCAGAAACAACAGATTCCATCTTTGCTCTTTCCAATTGAAACCGAAATAGGGAACCCATTTGCCCGCGCCAAACATGGAACAGATATTTGACAGATTCGCAGAGAATCCAAAAGTCTTACCTGAAAATATAAGTATCCCCATAATGCAGGCGATAGCAGGTCCCGAAACATACCAGGGCCAGGGTTGACTTAATACCTGAATCATTCAATTTCTTTTTAGTGTAGTAGCCGAACACGGCTGATGGCAATTTATTGATTTTGATCGGCTCCAAAGGAATACTTTCTCTAAGATGTATTTCTAAATTTTAGGTTTCAATAGCTTGCGTTTCAATAAATTTCTGGTCTCCTGGAGTGATTCCAAATCTCTGAAGGCATTTTTTGGCACTAGAAAAAAAGAACGGCTGTTAAAATAAAGATGAAAGAAAAACGGCGTCTCCATGAAGGAGCTGAAGTCCGTCCAGTTCCAGGTATGTGAACCTCTTTGTGTTTGCAGCACAACCTGGTGATCGTTGAAATCCATACTGAACCGGTCCTGGAAAGTGTATGATCTGCGGTAAATGCTAAGAGGAAGTATTGTCCAGAAAGTAATAATCAGAACGAACCATAATAAAGAGAACAACAGGAATGAGAGCGGCTGGATTTTATGCATATAAAAAAGTATCGCACTTAAAATCGTAAACAGATTTAAAATAATAAGCAGGATCTTGATTTCCGGTCTGGAGAGGAAATGATGCCTTAATGCGCTCAGCACCTGCTTTTTCTCATATATAAAATGAATGACCATACTAATGTGTCAATTGATTTTCAGAAATACTCCATTTATATAGATTTTTGCCATTTACACCTCTTATCGCAACGTGCAATATGCGTTCGCCTTTCTCTCCGTCAACCTGAATCTTTGCATAGTTTCTTTCTTCTACCAGGCTTCCTGACACTCTCGCAGGATTATTGATTTCACTTCCTCTTACCCTGGATACGCCGCTGGTAAATGGAGAAATAGTTATATCATACAAGTCATAGTTCCCCGGTCTGGCCGCTTTCACTATTTCACTATGATGGCGGTCACCTGTTAGAAATAGCACACCGTTTATTTTTTGCCTGTTCAGAAAATCCATCAATCGGTGGAATTCATAACTATATTTTAAAAATCCTTCGTCTGGGCTGAGTGGATTCAGGACCTGGCTTCCTACTACGATAATTTTAAAAGTGGCTTTGCTTTGCACTAATGCGTCTTCCAGCCAATCCAGTTGCCTTCCACCAAAAAAATGCTTTTCCGGATTGGGTTTACCTTCTATGCTATCCTCCAGATCATCTGCACTTCGAAAATAGCGGTCGTCTGTCAGGAATAAATCGACATCATTATAGGAAATCTGGGAATAAATTCCTTTCCCATTTTGACCATAAAATGGATTACACCAGTATTTCATAAAAATCTCCCGGGATATATTCTTTAATCCATAAGAACTGCCTGAATTATCGGGACCATAATCATGATCATCCCAGATAGCGTATTGGGGCATGGCTTTAAGCAGAGGCTGAAGAACGGGCTGAGCCCGGTCTCGCGAGGCACGATACCACAGGCCCCAGGCATTTTGAACATCCACTTCACGCGTATACCAGTTATCTCCCAGCCACAACATGAAGTCAGCCGAATCCACTGCCATTGTTTTAAAAATTATGGAATCGCCACCGTAAGGTTTGCCAGGCCGGTCATATACGGGCTCATTGAAGTACGCACAGCTGCCCGTAAGAAAGCTGAAATCCGGAGCGGGTTTACGCCATTGCCAGAGATCCTGCGTAAAAAAAGATCCTGTGGCCGGCGACTTGACCCGGTTAAGGATAAACTGGTATTTGTAATAGCTATTGACGTCCAGCCCGACGATAACAATTTGAACGGGATTAAATTCCTTTCCCAATTCCCCGATAAAATTTTTTTGCCGGGTATTTTCCGGTTGTCCTTCTTTCCAGTAGCTCACGCTTATAGAATGGACATCAGCCGAAACCTGCAACCACAGGGTGGCTGTTCTCAATTCAACCGCGCCTAACATTGGCCCGGAAATGATGGCGTCTGGTTTTAATGATTGACCACACACCACCAGACAGGGCAGTAAATAAAAAATCAACCAGAGCCTTCTCATATTAGCACATTGGTTTCACAATGTACTAAGAAGCGCTTTGATTGATTAAAAACGAAATCGGGAATTTTATTTCATACTCCGGCACCGACTGTAATGATTGTTTGCGGCTTCATAAGGTGTTACCGATCGGTTACAGGCATATAAAAAGCTTACGAGCAATGCAAGGGCGAGGATCTTTTTCATGGTTTTCAATTAAGGATAGATTATAAACGAATTCCGGATGGATAAAATTGCCGGAAATAATCCAATTTTCCTGCCAGGAAAAGGGAATTTTTCCCGGAATGGGATGAGCAAATCTTTGAATTATTTAAAATAAAGATCCCCGCATAGATATGCGGGGATCAAGGTTAGTAAAAACCGTCCAAAGTATCTTTAAGAACTAGCTACAGCCCATGCTGTTTCCGCAGTTCAGGCATTTATAACAGGTTCCGCTGCGGATCGTGATATGCCCACAGGTATTACAGGCCGGGGCATCACTTTGCATACTTTTCGCAGCCGCATTCACGGCATTCAGACCAGATTCTGTATTCATTGCTTTTATAGTAGTTTTTGTCTGGCCCGGGCCGGTCACAGCAGGTTTTGCCACGATCCGTACTTCACTCAGTTCGGGCGTTTTTTTTTCCTGTTCCGTTACCGGCTGATCCCAATCTGCGGTACCTGTATTCATTACTTCCGGCCTGTCAAGTACATGTACCAGATCGGTTCTGCCCAGGTATTCATAAGCCATGGAGCGGAAAATAAAATCTACAATTGAAGTGGTACTCTTGATATTCGGATGATCTACCATTCCGGAAGGTTCAAACCGGGTAAAAACAAATTTTTCTACAAATTCTTCAAGAGGAACACCATATTGAAGTCCAATGGAAATAGCGATGGCAAAACAATTCAGCATGCTGCGCATCGTAGCTCCTTCCTTGGCCATGTCTATAAAAATTTCTCCCAGCGATCCGTCGGAATATTCACCGGTACGGAGAAATATAACCTGTCCGTTGATTTTTGCTTTTTGTGTAAAGCCGCGTCTTTTAGGCGGAAGCGTTCTGCGTTCAACAATCGTAGCCAGTTCACGTTTCAATTTGGTATCCGGAGAAGCCTGAACTCTTTTTTGAACTTCGAGTAATAATTCCTGCACGGTAAGTTTGCTCATATCAACGATATGAGGTTCCAGGGCAGCCTGTGGTTCATTCGGAATTGTCGGTTTAACTTCTTCCGTAGTTTCCGCCTTTTTCTTTTTATCGGATTTATTACTCAATGGCTGGGAAAGTTTTGACCCGTCGCGATAAAGTGCACAGGCTTTCAGGGCCAGTTTCCAACTGAGCAGGTATGCATCTGCGATTTCCTCAATACTGGCTTCATTCGGAAGATTGATGGTTTTTGAAATAGCACCACTGATAAATGGTTGCACCGCACTCATCATCCGGATATGGCCATGCGCATGAATAAAGCGCTCCCCTATTTTTCCGCATTTGTTAGCGCAGTCAAAAACAGGCAGGTGTTCTCTTTTCAGGTGAGGAGCTCCTTCAACGGTCATCGTACCGCAGATATAATCATTGGCTTCAGCAATTTCAGCATCGCTGAATCCCAGTGCCTCGAGCAGGTTCCATTCAAAATTATAATATTGTTCAGCCTGGAATCCCAGACGCTGCAGGCACTCTTCTCCGAGATTATATACGTTAAATACAAAACCAATTTCAAACGCTGAGGCGACTACCGAATCCAGTTTTTTGATTTCTTCTGCAAAGAACCCTTTCTCACTAAGTGTCTGGTGATTGATATGCGGTGCCCCGGCAAAAGTACCTGCACCTACAGCATATTTCACAATGGAATCAATTTCCCTTTCAGGATAACCCAGATTTCTGAGAGCGGCCGGAACAGACTGATTGATAATTTTAAAGTAACCGCCACCGGAAAGTTTCTTAAATTTTACAAGTGCGAAATCCGGTTCAACGCCTGTCGTATCGCAATCCATTACGAGACCAATCGTGCCTGTTGGTGCAATTACCGTTGACTGGGCGTTTCTATACCCATATTTTTCACCCAGTTGAACAGCATCATCCCAAGCCTTGGTGGCTGACTTCAGCAGGTAATCGGGGCAATATTGCGCCTTGATACCCTGTGGCTTTATTTCAAGATTTTCATACTCATCTGCATCGTAAGCCGCGAGCCGGTGATTACGCATGACCCGTAGCATGGCTTCCCGATTTTCCTCGAATTTCGGGAAAGGGCCCATTGTCCTCGCAATTTCTGCACTGGTCTTATAGGAAATTCCGGTCATAATCGCACTAATGGCTCCTGCAATACCTCTGGCTTCTTCGCTGTCGTAAGGGATACCCATCACCATTAGCATTGAACCCAGGTTAGCATACCCAAGACCAAGGGTACGGTAATCATAAGATAACTGAGCCACTTCCTTTGAGGGAAACTGGGCCATTAAAACGGAAATCTCAAGAACCGCTGTCCATAAACGACAGGTGTACTCAAACCCTTCCACATCGATAATATTCGTGGCCTCATCATAAAACCTGCGCAGGTTAACAGACGCCAGATTGCATGCTGTGTTATCCAGGAACATGTACTCGGAGCAAGGGTTGGAAGCCCGGATACGGCCACCATTGGGGCATGTATGCCACTCATTGATAGTGGTGTCGTATTGGGTACCCGGGTCAGCACAACGCCATGCAGCATACGAAATCTGGTTCCAAACTTCTTTAGCTGGAATTTTTTTCATTGTTCTTCCGTCACTTCTTGCTTTCAACTCCCAATCTTCATCATTTTCCAGTTTTTTAAAAAATGAATTCGGAATCCTTACGGAATTATTTGAATTCTGTCCGCTGACAGTTTTATAAGCCTCTCCTTCATAATCGCTGGCATATCCGGCCGCGATGAGTGCTGCAACCTTTTTCTCCTCCTCCATCTTCCAGTTGATGAAGTCCATGATTTCCGGGTGGTCAAGATCCAGGCAAACCATCTTGGCTGCGCGGCGGGTAGTTCCACCCGATTTGATTGCGCCGGCTGCCCGGTCACCAATTTTAAGGAAACTCATCAGCCCGCTTGATGTACCGCCTCCGCTAAGTTTTTCTCCTTCACCACGCACATTTGAAAAATTTGTTCCTACTCCTGAACCATATTTGAAAATCCGGGCTTCACGAACCCAGAGGTCCATAATGCCACCATCGTTTACCAGATCATCTTCCACACTCAAAATGAAGCATGCATGAGGTTGGGGGCGTTCGTAGGCTGAAGTGGATTTCTTCAACAAACCATCCAACTGGTCAACATAATAATGACCCTGCGGTTTCCCGGTGATGCCATAACTTTCATATAACCCTGTGTTAAACCACTGGGGGCTATTTGGAACACAGGCCTGGTTGAGGATGGAATAAACCAACTCCTCATAAAAAACTATAGCATCTTTTTCGGTTGCGAAATAGCCATAGCGTACACCCCATGCTTTCCAGCAATTCGCCATACGGTGTGCTACCTGTTTTACTGAAGTCTCCCTGCCGAGTGTACCATCGGACAGGGGAACACCGGCTTTACGGAAATATTTCTGGGCCAGTATATCTGTAGCAATCTGACTCCATCCCCTCGGTACTTCCACATTAGTCATCTCAAATACAATTTCGCCGGAGGGATTACGGATAACGGAGCTTCGGTAATCATATTCAAACTGGTCAAAAACAGAAATGTCGTCACGGGTATAACGACGGCTGAATTGCAAACCGTTCGCAGATTGCGTATGAGTAGCCATATGTAGGGAATAAATTATGTGGTTAGAGAATCGTTAGCTTATTAACAAATCGTTAAGCAGGAATCGAAAGTATTTTTTCATTTCCAATTTTCCGCCTCTTCATTTTCCACACTTGTGGAAAAAAACGGTTGATAAATCGTGAATCCCAATACTGTACTCATTGATTTGATTTATGCACAATATTTCTACCATTGTTCACAATAAAAATTTTGGAAAAACACAAATAATCGATTACCTACACCAGTAGGTATAACGTTTCGGAAAGCCGGAAAGTTTTCGCACATTTGTAAGGTAATCAACCACATGAAGGAAGCCATCTATTCCTCTTTACTGCTCAAGAAAAGAAACAGACGTAAATCTTTTGCACTGCTCATTGATCCTGACAAAGTAGATGCAGCTGCTACGGCGACGCTTGTTGAACTGGCTGTTAATGCACGGGTTGATTATCTTTTCGTGGGCGGCAGCCTGGTAATCTCCCATCACCTTGACCAGGTGGTGCAACAGATAAAATCGCTATGTAAAATTCCTATTATCCTTTTTCCTGGAACCCCTTCCCAGGTCTCTGCCTACGCCGACGCACTTTTGTACCTGTCCCTGATCTCTGGCAGAAATCCTGAATTACTGATCGGCCAGCATGTCATCTCTGCGCCGGCAGTCCGAAAAAGTGGTTTGGAAATCATCTCCACCGGGTATATGGTGATTGACGGAGGGGCCCCGACCACCGTTTCCTATATCAGTAACGCCTGGCCAATTCCCGCCGACAAAAATGAAATTGCACTTTGTACAGCCATGGCAGGAGAAATGTTGGGTATGAAACTGATCTATATGGACGCAGGCAGCGGCGCCCGAAGACCCATTTCAACGGATATGATTGAAAAGGTGTCGGAAAGCATTGAGATTCCCCTGCTCATTGGTGGCGGCATACAAAATCCTGAAAAAGTTTACCTCAATGCAAAGGCGGGAGCGGACCTCATCGTTATTGGGAATGCAGTTGAAAAAGATGCCTCCCTCCTGGCGGAAATGGCTGCTGCACTGCATTCAGTTTCCGTAAGATAACCTTCGTCATAGGTGTTCAACAAACAACTCCGGGATATCCGGGACTCCCAACATATGCGCTACAGCATTTCCATATTGTTAAGTTTCAGCTGTTTCTCTTAAAAAATATCCTACAAATCCAGAAAAAGCTGTTACTTTGTATGGTTAACAACTATAGTCATCCCATTTTTTCATGAAATGAAAAAAAACTCACCCATATCAATCCTTACTGGAATGGTATTGCACGCCTTCAATAAGCGTGGGTTTTTTGTAACGCCTGTATGCGTTATTTTTTCTGTTCGTCCCATTCCCTTTTGGGTACGACGTTGATATTTCCCATCCATAGTATTCCGCTGTCAGGACCTATGCCCGTAATCAGCCGGCTCTAAAATTCAGTGACTCCGTCATTGGCATTCATTTATCCCACGTATTTAATCAATGGAACAAGAACAAAAGTTCAAAATACAAATTGCAAACGCCTCCCATCAGGACTTTGCACAGATCATTTGTGATGAAATGGAATCTTCCGCCAAAGCACGCGGAACAGGAATTGCCAAAAGAAGCCCTGATTACATCAGGGAAAAAATGCGCGAAGGAAAAGCGGTGATCGCATTTACCGAAGACGGCATTTGGGCCGGTTTCTGTTATATCGAAACCTGGAGTCATGGTGAATATGTTGCCAACTCGGGGTTGATAGTAGCACCCCCTTTCCGTAAGAGCGGGCTGGCAAAAAACATCAAGAAAAAAATATTTGACCTTAGCCGGCGTATGTATCCGGAAGCGAAACTGTTTGGCCTTACTACCGGACTGGCCGTTATGAAAATCAATTCTGATCTTGGCTACGAGCCCGTTACTTACTCCGAACTTACCCAGGATGAAGCATTCTGGGCAGGATGCAAAAGCTGTGTGAATTACGAAATCCTCATGAGCAAAGACAGAAAAAATTGTATGTGCACGGCCATGCTGTATGATCCAAAAGATCAAAAACCAGAAGAGACCGCAAAGGAATTCACCAAACGTAGTAAACTTTACGAACGGTTCATGAAAATCAAACAATGGAGCTTGTTGAAAAACATTCTCCGCAAGGAAAAAGTAGATATGATCCTTTCCGATCTGGGAATTTTAAAAACCGGCAGATTCAAAAAAGAAAAACTGGCAAAACAATAGCGCCCGATGAATAAAGAAAACAAAAAAGTTGTTTTAGCTTATAGTGGCGGCCTCGATACGACTTATTGTGCGGTTTATCTTAAAAAAGTCAGGGGTCTGGAGGTGCATGCCCTCACTGTAAATACTGGCGGCTTCAGCCGGGAAGAACTGAGTGCAATAGAAAAAAGAGCCAAATCGCTGGGCGTCACATCTTTTAAATCGGTGGATGTTACTGAAGATTATTACCAGTCCTGCATCCGTTTCCTGATTTATGGAAATGTATTGAAGAATGCCACCTATCCGCTCAGCGTAAGTGCAGAAAGAATGGTTCAGGCCATAGCTGTGGCGAAATATGTGCAAGAAACCGGATCGGCTTATGTGGCACATGGAAGTACCGGAGCCGGTAATGACCAAGTGCGCTTTGATATGGTGTTCACCGGTATGGTGCCCGAAGCAACCATTCTTACTCCCATCCGTGATCTGAAACTCAGTCGCGAACAGGAAATTGAATTCCTCAAAGAGAACGGCGTCGATATGAATTTTGAAAAGGCAAAATACAGCATCAATAAAGGTCTTTGGGGTACTTCCGTCGGTGGCCGGGAAACATTGAATTCCAAAGACTATCTACCGGAAGATGCCTGGCCCACACCGTTATCGAAATATGAACCGATGAAAATCAGTCTCCAGTTCGAAAAAGGGGAACTGAAGGCAGTTAACGACAAATTTTTCGATCATTCTGTAAAAGCAATTCAATTTCTCCAATCCATTGCGCAGGCATTTGCCATCGGGAGGGATATTCACGTGGGCGATACGATTATCGGTATTAAGGGTCGTGTTGGCTTCGAAGCAGCAGCGCCTTTGATAATTATTAAGGCGCACCATTTGCTGGAAAAACACACGCTAACCAAATGGCAGCTATACTGGAAAGAACAGTTGAGCGCATGGTACGGAAACTGGTTGCATGAAGGACAAATGCTGGATCCCACCATGCGGAATATCGAAAAGTTCCTGGAGGATTCTCAGGCAACAGTTTCCGGAAAAGTTTTTGTGACACTGGAACCTTACCGTTTCACGGTTACAGGAATAGAGAGTGTACATGACCTTATGAGCAGCAGATTTGGATCATATGGTGAAATGAACAGTGGATGGACCGGCGATGACGTAAAGGGATTTGCTAAAATTTTCGGAAACCAGACAGCCATCTTCCATAAAATCAATGAATCCGGCAATCAGATTAAATGAAAAAAGTACGGGTTGGCATAACAGGTAGTGCTGGTTATACCGGTGGCGAGTTGATTCGTATATTGCTGAATCATCCGCACGCCGAACTGGTATTTGTACAGAGTAAAAGTCATGCCGGACAATCTCTCTTTGCTGTACATCAGGACCTTGAAGGCGAAACAGGACTTCATTTTACTGAAAAGTTATCCCGCGATATCGACGTTTTATTTCTTTGCGTAGGACATGGAGAAGCAAAAAGGTTCCTTTCGGATAATGAAATTGATCCCGCTATCCGTCTGATTGATTTATCACAGGATTTCAGGCTAATTTCAGGTAACAAAATATCAGCTACCGGAAAAAATTTTATATATGGATTACCTGAATTAAACCGGGATGAAATAAAATCGGCGCATAATATTGCCAATCCGGGATGTTTCGCGAGTGCAATTGAGCTTGGACTTCTCCCATTGGCCAGTCAGGGATGGCTCACTGAAGTTTATAGCACGGGAATTACGGGTTCCACGGGTGCGGGGCAGGGGTTGAATGCCACATCACATTTTTCCTGGCGGGCTAACAATATTCAGGCTTATAAAACTCTTACTCATCAGCATCTGGGCGAAGTAACCCAGTCGTTATCCCAACTTCAACCCAAATTTGCTGTTGAACAGATTCACTTCGTTCCCTGGCGGGGTGATTTCACGCGAGGTATTTTTGTCAGTTCACAAATGAAAACAGGTCAGGATCTGGTTACAATTACCAATTTGTACAGGGACTTTTATTCCAGTCATCCCTTTACAGTAGTAACAGATTCAGCAGTTTTTTTAAAACAGGTTGTCAATACCAACAAGTGCGTTATCCAACTGGAAAAACAGGGAGACTTACTTGTTATTCATTCGGTTATTGATAATCTGTTAAAGGGAGCCAGTGGTCAGGCTGTTCAAAATATGAATTTGATGTTTGGGCTTGATGAGTCTGCGGGATTAAAATTCAAAGCCAATTATTTTTGAGACTGGAAGAACTTAATATATCGCACTCTTTTCAAGGAGGATAAAAAAATAATTAACCGGGCCGGAATAAGAATCTGAATTGTCCGGCATCAGCAAAAAGAAAAAAAATGAAACTATTCGACGTTTATCCCATAAATGAAATAACAATTACCCGCGCAAAGGGATCCTATTTGTGGGATAATGCGGGTCAACAATATCTTGACATGTACGGCGGTCATGCCGTGATTTCAATCGGTCATACACATCCGCATTTTGTATCGCGGATAACACATCAGCTGAACCAGGTTGCCTTTTATTCAAACTCGATCCGGATTCCCCTGCAGCAGGAACTCGCCGACAAACTTGGAAGGATAACAGGCAAGGAAGATTACCAGCTTTTCCTTTGTAATTCAGGAGCTGAAGCGAATGAAAACGCGATGAAGCTGGCTTCTTTTCATACCGGCAGAAAAAAAATTGTGGCATTCAGCAAATCCTTTCACGGAAGAACTTCCCTGGCTGTCGCGGCTACTGATAATCCCTCCATAGTTGCACCCGTAAATCAAACAGATAATGTCGTATTCCTTCCTTTCAATGATATAATTGCGCTCTCGTCTTATTTTAATGATCATGGCCGCGAAGTAGCAGCGGTAATTGTAGAAGGAATACAGGGAGTTGGCGGAATCAATGTTGCAGAAGATTCGTTCCTGCAAAAAATCAGAACAGTCTGTTCCGATCATGGTGCTGTTTTCATCGCGGACTCTGTACAATGCGGATACGGGCGAACAGGTGATTTTTTTTCCCAGGACAGGTCCGGCGTCCAGGCAGACATATACAGTATGGCGAAAGGCATGGGCAATGGCTTCCCTGTTGCGGGCATACTCATCGCTCCATTCCTTAAACCCAAATACGGCATGCTTGGAACTACTTTCGGAGGCAATCACCTCGCATGTGCCGCAGCGCTTGCAGTTTTAGAAGTTATAGAAGAAGAGAAATTAATGGTGAATGCGGCATCGACAGGTGATTTTCTGATTACCCGGCTGAAAAAAATACATGGTCTTAAAAATGTTCGGGGCAGGGGATTGATGATTGGATTTGACGTAGATGGAGATCTGAAAGACTTGCGCAAAAACCTGTTGTTTAATCAGCAGGTTTTTACAGGCGAGTCCAAACCCAATACTATCCGCCTGCTGCCGTCCCTGGGACTGAGAAAAAAAGAAGCGAAAGAATTCCTTGAGTCACTGGAAGACGAAATACAGCATATGATTTCATCCCCAAACCTGGTTCATCCCGCATGAAAAATTTTATTTCCATAGCAGATGTTTCAAACCTGGACCAACTCGTAGCACAGGCTCTCCATTATAAAAAGACTCCTTATACGGACAAAACCCTGGGACAGGGAAAAAAAATCGGCCTCCTGTTTTTGAATCCCAGTCTGCGCACCCGTTTCAGCACACAGGTTGCCGCGTTAAATCTGGGAATGGAAGCGCTCGTATTCAATGTGGATAAAGAAGGATGGGCCCTGGAGTTTGAGGAAGAAGCGATCATGAGTGGAAACACTGTGGAACATATAAAAGATGCGGCACCTGTCCTTGGAAAATATTTTGATATTCTTTGCATCCGTACGTTTCCGTCGTTAAAAAACCGGGAGGATGATTACAGCGAATTATTTATTACCCAGTTTGTAAAGTATGCGGGCATTCCGGTGATCAGCCTCGAGAGTGCTACCCTGCATCCTTTGCAAAGTCTGACAGATGTACTTACGATCAGGGAAAGTTTACATGAATCGCCTGTGAATCCCAAACCAAAAATAGTCATGACCTGGGCGCCGCACGTTAAACCGCTGCCCCAATGCGTCGCCAATAGTTTTGCGCAATGGATAAACGCCTGGGGGCAGGCAGATTTTGTGATAACCCATCCGGAAGATTACGAACTCGACACCCGTTTTACAAAAGGGGCAACTGTCGTACACGACCAGGATGAAGCATTAAAAAATGCTGATTTCGTATATGTGAAAAACTGGAGCACCTATCATGATTATGGTAAAATGTATACCAATGATCCCGAATGGATGCTCACAAAGAAAAAATTGATGCTCACAAATCAGGCGAAAGTCATGCACTGTCTCCCGGTAAGACGCAATGTTGAACTTAGCGATGAAGTATTGGATGGTCCGAACAGCATCGTAACCCGGCAGGCGGGTAACCGTGTTTGGGCAGCACAGGCTGTTATCAGCGAAATCTTAAAATCCTGATGATGGAAAGTCTCTATGTAGTAAAGATTGGGGGTAATATTATCGATGATGATGCATTGCTTTCTGTATTTCTTAAAAAATTCGCCGGTATAAAATCCAAAAAGATTCTCATCCACGGAGGTGGTAAACTGGCCACAAGACTGGCAGAAAAATTGGGCATTCCCCAGCAATTAATGGAAGGGCGCCGGATAACTGATGCAGAAACTTTGAAGATCGTAACCATGGTTTATGCCGGATTTATCAATAAAAATATTGTTGCTGAACTGCAATTCCTGAATTGCAATGCACTTGGAATTACCGGAGCAGACGGAAACTGTATCCTGGCGCATAAGAGAGAAAATGCAGGGATTGATTATGGATTTGCAGGAGATATTGATCAGGTAAACACATCATTCTTCCTGCAATTACTAAACAATGGTCTTTCACCGGTGATAGCTTCTATCACACATAATGGCGGGAGTCAGCTGCTGAATACGAATGCGGATACCATTGCACAGGAGATTGCCAAAGCGATGAGTGGTGAATATGCTGTCAGTCTGATTTACAGTTTTGAAAAACCCGGGGTCCTCATGGATGTAGAAGATGACAAGACAATTATTAAGAATTTGCACGCTGGATATTATGAAGAGTTAAAAAAATCCAGTAAAATATTTGCAGGTATGATTCCTAAACTGGATAATGCTTTCAAGGCCATCAGGCAGGGTGTACAACAGGTGATCATCGGAAAAGGAGAAGAACTGGATCAGCTCATCACGGGTAACTCTGGAACAACCATCAGTCATGAATAACGCAGCGACAGAAACATTGCAGACAGAAGCTATTGCCTTACTAAAAGAATTGATCGCTACTCCTTCTTTTTCAAAGGAGGAAAATGATACAGCAGACCTGCTCTGCGCATTTTTTTCGCGTCACGAAATTCCGTTTTCGCGGGTAGGAAATAATATTTATGCTCGGAATAAAAGCTATCACAGTTCGAAAAAAAGTATTCTGCTGAATTCCCATCATGATACCGTGCGCCCCAATAAAGCTTATAGCATGGATCCTTTCACTCCGACGGTGAAAGATGGAAAATTATATGGGCTGGGCAGTAATGATGCCGGCGGATGCCTGGTAAGTCTGGCAGCGGTATTTCTCTATTATTATGACCGGGAAGATCCAAAACACAATATTGTTTTTGCGGCCAGCGCCGAAGAGGAAATCAGTGGCGTAAATGGTATTGAACTGGTGCTGCCCTACCTCGGCCAGATTGATTTTGGTATTGTGGGAGAACCAACCAAACTTGAAATGGCCGTGGCTGAAAGAGGCCTGATGGTGATCGATTGTGTGGCTTCCGGCAGACCCGGCCATGCAGCCCGCAATGAAGGAGAAAATGCATTATATAAAGCTGTCGATGATATCAACTGGATCAGGAATTTCCGCTTTGAGAAAACCAGTGATCTGCT
>JGI1027J12803_100631914_pt1 | contig 27757 bp, 24 predicted proteins | sample IowNatreferecore_FD_12803 | JGI IMG/M metagenome (IMG submission 12803) | reverse complement strand
ACGGTCTGCCAAAGACGGGCGGAGAAACTACCCCGATACTCTTTTATGATTTCATAACAATTATTGCCGGTCTGCCTGTTAATGAGTTTCATCAGCACTTTTCCCTGGTAAACAGAAAGTTTTTCCATAGGATCGGTGAATTCTTTCTTCAATTCCTTTTCCTTACTCTTTATGTAGTCTTTTTTTTCTGATTCTGTCGACATCGCCGCCAGGTGCGCATTCATATCATTTAATATCATACCGGCCTTTCTTGCATAAGGATAAGTGACGTACACGGCATTCCTCAGCCGGGTCATCGCTTCCACGCGACGCCGCATCGCCCGGGTCATTTCATGATATACGTCCACGGCAACCAGGGTGCGGGCGGGAATCGTATCACCCTCATAAATAATTACCTGGCTCCAGATCGTATCGTTCTTGCCAAATCTGCTGTTGAATTGCTGGAGGACAATTTTCTTTTTTTGAGTTTCCGGATGACTGGTGTCTGACGAGGTACCAACCGGTTGCTGGGCAAAAACTGCACTGACCGTCACAAAAATGAAAAGTGTTAGGAATAAACCGATGTATCGTAGGCGGAATTGGGGCATGCCGGGATTAAAGTTAGTACAAATTCCATTTTATTCAAACCTGCCCGACTCCTGATGGGCAAGCGGTTGAGCACTCTTTTTTAGTAGAAATTTTCGCCTGTTTACAATACTCATCACAAAGCCGGTCATCATAACCAATACTCCTATCCAGACCAGATTTATCTGAGGGAACATATAAACTTTCAACGAAACGAAAGGAACCATGTCGCTGGATTCCTTCAAAAGTATCTGTATTTTTTTATTGTTCATCACAGAACCGAGCTGTACGGCAATATTCTGTGCAAATAGAGTGTCTGAAATACGGTGAATCATATTATCCTTAACATACAGAACCGGCGACATGGTGTATTGCTGGCTATCTCTGCTGATCACGCGGATTTGAGCCATTAACGCTGTATCAGATTTATTAAAATGATATTTCCCTGTTGACGGATTTACCAGTACCGTATCGATTATCATCATTCCCCTTGAGTAAAAAATCGTGTCATGAATCGCTACGGGATATACTTTAAAACCGGATGCGGTGTCCCTTTGTTTGTCCAGGATATTTGCATAACTGATATAAGTAAAAATATCCCTGTCGAGGTAGTGCTGCTTATCGGGATTATTGGAAAAATTTTCCGCGCCTTTGGTGTTCTTTATCAGATTTGGCCACAGGTCAAATGACTCGCCAGTTTTCTTGTCCTGAAAATTTACCCGGAAATAAATAATATTCCCAGCGGGATTTACCGAATCGTTACTGAGATAAGTAGCATAATACTTTCCCATATCTGTTTTAACATTCTTTAATAGGGTCAGATTTTCAACAGGATTTTCCTTAGATTTTGGATCGAATGGCAGGTTGATTCCTGATAAATTATGCGAAAGGACTTCCTTCTTTGATGAAGAAATCAAAATGCCCACAAGGAGCAACCCGAAGCCTGCATGCGCAACGGATGCGCCGGCCTGCTTTAGTTTGCCTTTCATCGCACTAAAAAGGTAAGCGGAATTAGCCAGAATGGAATAGATCCCTGCAAAGAGTGCCAGGTGAATTGCGGCCTGATACCCGCTACCATATTCTGTATATTGAACTTTTCCGAACACACTTACGCAGGCAGAAATGACAACGGCCAGTGCGGTAACCGCCCATAGTTTTCTGAAAACAAGAGAGGGTGAACTATTCCTGTACTTTAAATATTGAACAACTGCCGTCAGCAATCCTAATATAATTGCGATGAAAATTTCAATGCGGTTAAATGCAAATTTGGGATCATCCCCGGTAACCCACTTGGTGCCGAATATATTGTTGATTACCGGCAGCGATGTAAAAACCATTATAAAAATGGCGGATAAAAATATCACCAGTGCTCCAATAAACATCCAGAACTCCCTCGACCAGGTTTGTTCTTCTTTTGTAATATGCGGTATTTGTTTATACCGGTTAAAAAATAAAATAAGCGATGGAAGCAGGAATACGATTATTAAAAGGATCAGTTGCAAATCCATGCCCGAGCCGACAAAGGCATGAACAGAAGTATCTCCGAGTATTCCACTGCGGGTAAGAAAAGTGGAATAGAGGATCAGTGAAAACCCAAGAATCAGGAATAAACAAGTAGCTCTCAAAGAATGACCAGTAGAATTATATACAACCTGCGTGTGCAGACCCGCAACTAATACCAGCCATGGAACCAGCGAAGCGTTTTCCACCGGATCCCAGGCCCAGTATCCGCCAAACGTCAAAGACTCATATGCCCAGGCGGCGCCCATCATAATTCCGGTTCCCAATATGCAACAGGCGAAAAGGGTCCAGGGCAAAGCTGTCTTTGTCCAGGTTCCGTATTGCTTTTTCCACAGGCCGGAAACCGCGAATGCGAAAGGGACAATGGTAGACGAGAATCCCAGAAAAAGGACCGGGGGATGAATGACCATCCAGTAATTCTGTAATAGTGCATTCAGGCTTTGTCCATCCTGCATCTGCGGAATCGACAGATAATCGGCCTGTTGAAAAATCGGCGCTTCCTGGAACAATTGCCGCACCAGCATAAACGGGCTATGACCGACCTGGAATGAAAAAACATAGACACCCAGTATCATTGTGGTCAGGCAAAACTGGGCAAAACTAATAATGGTGAGTACGGGCGCTTCCCATTGCCTGGCGCGAAACATAAGCAGGGTTCCCAAAATGCCGTTCCACATCATCCAAAGCAGAAAACTTCCTTCCTGTGCTTCCCAGATACAACTGAGCATGTATTTAGGATCCAGGTTCCTGCTGGAATGTTCCCAGGCAAAATTGTATTCAAAATAATGCTGGCGGACAATGTAAAATATGGTTGCAAATACGATAAAGACTGAAATGGCGCTCAATAAAAATGTAAATCGCGCCATCTTTTTCCATGACCGGGCTTCTTCAGGGGATTTTGCACCAGCGGTTTTGTAATATGATATAAAAGCCACCAGTGAGCCGGCAAAAGAGAGTACCACAAAGAACTGACCCAGCTTTCCAGGCATCAAATGTTCTCCAACATAATCCATAGTAACTATTCAGTTTTATTGAGACTCTTTTTCGCAGTTTCCGGATCGTCTTTGTATTTGGATGGGCATTTGATCAGGATTCCGTCCTTTTGCGTGATCTCAAAAACATCTCCACTCATTTTTCCCTTTAACACGACGCGTTCCGCTTTTTCCATATCGTATGGTTTGCCATAATGGTAAACAACTCTTGCACTGTTTCCCAGTGTATCCAGAATATAAAAACTGAGGTAATTGGGATCTTTTACCGGGTTGTAGTCGACCGGCCGGGTGTTATCCAGTTTTGCAATAATGGTAACATTTTTACCTTCCTTCTGGCGGGCCGATGCGATGGTTTCATAGGTTGATAAATTCCCCATAAAACTGACCAGTAATCCAATACTGATGGCAATAAAAATCAGCAGGATAATGTGCGTACGTTTCATGATTCGCGAAGTTAACACGTTCGGTGCTGTAAAAAATACAGAAATGTGTGAAATGTGCTACGGCAAGCTTAAAACGTTCATTATCCACATTTCAGATGTGTTTTGAAGAGGACAGGCCGGATGTCGACAGGCCTTTTTGGTTTTAACACGTACTATATTAACTTTGCCAACCGTTCTAAGGCCACACAGCAAAAAATGACAGACTTATCTCACTTCGATTCCAACATCGCAAGTAATCCGAAAAATACCATTTTTGGACTCCCTTTTACAGAAGAAGATGCCCGTTTAATTATCTTACCCGTACCCTGGGAGGTAACGGTAAGTTCAGGATCCGGCACTTCCCGGGCAGGTGAACATATTTTCAATGCCAGTATGCAGGTAGACGTCTTCGACGCCGAGTCTGACAATGCCTGGAGGCAGGGGATATTTATGCGCCATCCGGATCGCAAAGTGTTAATGAAAAGTGACTACCTGCGAAAGGAAGCCGAACTTTATATCAATTATATTTCCAAGGGTGAAGAGATTGAGAAGAACAGCTTCATGTGTAAATCGCTGAAAGAAATCAATGAAGGCAGTGCGAATCTGAATAAATGGGTATATGACCAAACCAGCAGCCTTCTCAGAGAAGATAAACTCGTTGTTCTCCTTGGCGGCGATCACAGCGTTCCCTTGGGTTATCTGAAAGCTATCGCAGAAAAATATGGCGAATTCGGAGTCCTTCAGATAGATGCCCACTGTGACTTGCGCAAGTCTTATGAAAATTTTGACTATAGCCATGCGAGCATCATGTACAATGCGCTCCAGGAAATACCACAAATCACAAAACTGGTTCAATTAGGCGTACGTGATTATAGTGAGGAGGAGTTCAAATTCATACAGAACACAAAACAGCGTGTTGTCACATATTTTGATAAAGACATAAAAGAAAAATTGTTTGAAGGGAGCACGTGGCGATCGCTGGTGGATGAAGTTGTTAAACAGTTGCCGGCCTGCGTGTATGTCAGTTTCGACATTGACGGACTTGATCCGAAATTGTGCCCCCATACCGGAACTCCGGTCAGCGGGGGTTTTGAAATTGAGCAAATCATCTATCTCATCAAAAAAATGATAGAAAGCGGACGCAAATTTATTGGAATGGACCTGGATGAAATTGCTATCGGGGAAAGCAATTATGACGCAAATGTCGGCGCCCGTATTTTATGGAAGTTATGTAATATGCTGGTAGCTGCCAATCCACTGCCTTCCATTCATAAAGAACCGGAATGCACTACGACTATGTAGTAATCCTGAAAAGGGAAAATGCACGCAAGACCGACCTGGTTAGTTTTCTACTATTGATTTTTTCCATTCTTTCATTCACTTATATTCAGGTCCGCCATGGAATTACCGGATATATAAGTATTGCCGTGATCATCCTGGTCATTGGTGTGGGAATTAATTTGTATGCACTCCGCAAAGGCAAAGAGATGCGATTTCGTCATTGGCTGTTTGCGGCGGCAATTTTCTGGCTTGGTATGCCGGTCTTGCAATGGATGTTCCTGCCATTTTTATTTGTTGCTTTTCTGGAAACACAGGCAAAATACCCGCTGGAGATTGGATTTAATGCTGACGGAGTCGTCGTCAATTCATTATTTAAAAAAAAATTTCCATGGAATTCTTTTCAATCTGTGATTTTGAAAGATGGCTTACTCACGCTGAATTTCATGGACGACAAATTAATTCAAAAAGAAGTATTCGATGATGATGAGCCTGATGCTGATGAGAATGAATTTAATGACTACTGCCGTAGCAAACTCGTAAATTTGCTATAATGTCGCCTTACATTTTATACTCTGATGGTAACGGAAATATCTTCGAAGACAATTCCTTATATGCCTGTGGCCGCAGCGGATGGGATGCATTAGTCATAGACGAATCTGAATGGATCGATTTACCAGAAGGTGGTTCATTGTATGAATTACCCGGCCGCCGGGGAATCGGCATCGATGTGAAAACCGGTAATATGCGGCTTTGCGAAAAAGGCTGGGCAGTTGCGGCATTTATTCCTCCGGCGCACACCGGTCTTTACCTGGCGGCTTACGAAACGGAAGCAGGTGCCCCCACCCTGCCTTTATTTTGTTATACCGCTACGGGTTGGCACAATGAAAAATTCTATGTGCCGGCTGTTCGTATTGAACCTGATATCCGCCAGGAGTCCCGTGGCTATAATACTAAAAGTATTCAATCTGGTTCAGATAGTTTATTACGCGCATATCCAAATAACCGTCTTGTAAAACACCTGATGGAGAATTGTTGTAATACCTACCATTGTCCCGCAGCCAGAAACCTTTCACTGGGTCGCTGGGAATGTCCTGTTCCTGTTTCTCCGGCATGTAATGCCAATTGTATAGGCTGCATTTCTTTCCAACCGCAGGAAGAAACGATACATTCGACCCAAGACCGGCTGACATTCAGGCCCAGTCCGGAGGAAATTGTTGAATTTACCGTTCCACACTTACAAACTGCGCCTTATCCAATCATTAGCTTCGGTCAGGGTTGTGAAGGTGAGCCGCTCCTGATGTGGGAGACCATCCGGGATGCTGTTACTGAAATCAGGAAACACACCAAACGGGGTAGTATCAATATCAACACGAATGGTTCCAAACCCGACGCCGTTGAAAGATTATGCGATGCCGGTTTAAATTCAATTCGTGTTAGTACGAATTCGGCCCGTAAACATATCTACGAGGCCTATTACCGTCCGAATAATTATGTGTTTGAAGACATCGTGGAAAGCCTGCGCATTGTAAAGGCCGCTGGTGGATGGACCTCGATCAACTATTTTGTGTTTCCGGGCATGACGGATAGTGAGGAAGAATATGAAGCACTCCGGCAATTGATTTTGGAGACAGGGCTTGATATGATCCAGTGGCGGAATTTTAATATAGATCCCGATTGGTATCTTGGAAAAATCGGCGTAGTCGAAACCGGCGACGCCATCGGAGTCAGGAAACTGATGGAGCTTTTACATGAAGAATTTCCGCGATTAAAATTTGGGTATTTCAATCCGCCGATGGAACGGATCACTGGCAAATTCGAAAAAGATTTTGCTTCTCAAGCCCAAAATTAGTGTGGTGAATGTGATGAAAGTAGAAATGAGGGAAAGGGAAGTTGAAAAGAAATGATAGTTGAAAATATAAATTACCACATTGTCATTTTCGACCCTTACTTTCCACATTCCCACATTTTCCAGGTTCATAACGTTCATCTGACTTTATCCTTCCTAAGACTTAACAAAAATTTTGGGCTTTAGACTTTGAGCTTTAGGCTTTTAGATTAACTTTATTTCGTGAATCCCATGGAACATGAATTTAACGCCCGCAAAAACCAGAAAGCAGGGTTATATACACTGCTCATCTGCGGTGTACTGATAGCCATGCTTTTACTGGTATCCTGGAATCTGCCATTCAATCCGCCAGCACCTGTAGAGGAAGGGCTTGAAGTAAATCTCGGAAACAGCGATCAGGGATTGGGCAATGACCAGCCTTTCCTTCCAAATGACCCTTCCAAACAGGACCAGGAAAAATATACTCCGCCTAAAACAGTTTCGCCAACCAAAGAAGCTCTGAAGGATGTGGAAACAGACGACAAGGATCCAGAGCCTGCGCCTTCTGTTAAACAGCCGCCCGTTACCAAACCCGAAGCAAAGAAAATTCCGGATAAGGATCTGACGACAAAAACACCACGCAAGACGGTTCAGCCGGCTGTTAATCCAACACCTGTCCCGCCAAAACCCAAAGCGGTGTTTCATGGCGTGAATGGTGATGGCACGGGTGGCAATGATGCAGATCATTTTAAGCCTGGAGGAAACCAGGGGATTGCCGGCGGAAAAGGTGATCAAGGAAAACCAGGCGGCGATCCGAATTCAACTAATTATAAAGGGGGTGGCAATGGAAATGGAGTCGCCATTGAAAAAAGGGGATTAGTAGGAAGAAATATAATACGCACTCCTTCTTTTACAGATGAATTCAATGAGAATGCAAAGGTAGCTGTCGATATTAAAGTGGATGCTTCAGGCAACGTGACCAGTGCTGAATACCAGCCTAAAGGATCGACAACTGCAGATGCAAGTATGAAAGCCATCGCCATCCGCAAAGCACACCAGGTCAAATTCAATAGCGGTTCCGACGAATCCACCGGAACACTGATTTTCAATTTCAGATTGAAGAACTAGCCGCTTAAAGTCCGGAGATCCATATCCTAATGCAGAACAAGACTCTTTTACCGCCTGGTTGTTCGGAGCAACCCCCTTTTTCGCATGACCGTATACACCGATAAGCTAATATTGCATCGGCCTGTCGAATTACATTAAGCCCAAAAACTTATGATTCAATATTCTCAAACGAATGCAATGCCCTGAAGTTTACCGCAATGTTACTTGTCTTAACCCGCACTCAACTGCTTATAGTGAAAAATTTAATGATTGCATGGCTGCTGCTGTTGTCGGGATATGTGCGGTCCCAGACAGATCCCAAACTTCCGCATCTTAAATCAATTGTCGCCGAATGTAATAGCAAAGTATTGATTGTAGTAATCAGCAAGGGCATACGATGTGGTACTCTCTCGATCGATGGATCTGAATTTGTTCTCACACCACTTTTTGGTTCTATCTCTACGACTTCTGCAAATAGCTGTGTGTTTGGAACAGAAATAGACACAGTCTGGATTACCCTGAGCGATCCACAGCCTCCGGGCGAATATAAGCTAACCATAAAAAAAGGGACAGATGGTAACACATTGGTAGATCTTGATGGCAACGAGATTCCAGACGGCGAGAGCATTGACTTAACCGTTTTCCCACCGGTACCCACTCCAATGGACAGCCTTGCTCCATTTAGTTGCGGACCCGGTTACATACAACTCATTTTCCCCGATCTGATCAGCTGTAATTCGATAGCGGATGATGGTTCAGATTTTAAAATCTCGGGAATCAGCCATGCGGGTATAATAAAGGCCGAAGGAATTTGCGACAGTGGATTTACCCGCCTCATTCATATAACACTTGATAGTCCCCTGGTCAAGGCCGGAGACTATCAAATAACATTATTTCGTGGCAGTGATGGAAACAGCCTCATCAATGAATGCGGAACGGAAACCCCGCCGGGCGCAACTCTTTCTTTTCATACCCTGGATACCGTGTCGGCATTTTTTCAATTCGATATCGGGTATGGTTGTATAAATGACACGATTGTTTTACATTATCTTCCGGCGGGTGCGAATTACTGGCAATGGACAATGGATTCATCTTTTTCAAGTACAGCCATAAGCCCTTCGATAATTGAAAATGTTTTCGGACCCAGATATATCCAGCATATTGTTTCAAATGGTAGTTGCAGCGACACGGTCACAGATGTCGTAAATCTCGATAACATTTTAAGGGCTGGTTTCCAGGCGCCTGCCGAAATATGTCCCAAGGACCTGGTGACATTCAAGAATGCCAGCAGAGGCAATATAAAATCATGGAATTGGAATTTCGGCGATGGATCATCGAGCACTGTGGAAAATCCGGATGCTCACCGTTTTCCGGATTCCGGGACCGAAACAGCATATCGTGTCAGCCTGGTCGTACAAAATAACCTGGGTTGTTATGATACTAGCTACGCCTCTATCAAAAAAATGCAAAGTTGTTATATCACCGTACCAAATGCCTTTACTCCAAACGCTGACGGTAAAAATGATTATCTATATCCGTTGAACGCATACCATGCGAGTGCTTTGGATTTTAAAGTATACAACCGTCTCGGGCAGATCGTTTTTGAAACGAGGGACTGGACAAAAAAATGGGATGGAACAATCAACGGTCAACCCCAGGAAACGGGCACGTACGTCTGGACACTGAATTACACTGATGGTCCAACGGGGGAAAAAATATTTCTGCAGGGAACCAGTGTACTGATTCGATAACCGGATGAATGCGGACAGCTGCGCCATGATCGGTAGTCCCGGAGTGAAAATTGATTTCTATTTATTCAGGCTGTCAATATAATACGTCGAAGCAATTTCTATAAAACTGTCGATCGTATTCTAAAAGTATCACCCATGGGAAAAAAACAACTCCACCGATTCGGTAAATCTGGCCTTCATTACTTTCATATCATTATTTCCCCAGGCATTGAAAACTTTTAACAATACGGCAGCATTGTTTTGCTTTCGCGGAATAAATTCTGAAGAGTATATGCGTTTAAATAAAACGCCATCACTGATCTGTGATGAATCCCCCTGGAATTTACTTCGCCGGCATTACCTCCGGAACAGACAATAGTGTTGATCCGATACAAAAGTAAAGTAGTATTATTTTCATAGTAAAGTTGTGGAAAGCTACCAACCGATCCCGTAATCCTCTCCGTAATTGCTGCTGCCTCCCCAGAAACTTCCATGGTTCCAGTCATAATAAATCGCATTGATCGGACCGCTGGTCCTGTCTGCATATCGTAATGTATATCCCATAGATTTTAAATCTTTCCTGACTGTGGAATCGATTTTGTTATTTAATAAAATATAACCTGGCCTCGGCTGCCTGTCGATTCTTTTATCACCACCCAAAGAAAGCCAGAGCTGGTCTGTATTAATATTTGCTGCCTCTACTGCCTGCTGAACGGTCATATTAAACTCAACCACATTTAAAAAAAACTGCAACAGATTCTGGTCCTGTGTATCTCCTCCCTGTACAGCGAAAGAAAGGAATGGTTTTCCATCTTTCATTGCCAATGTAGGCGTCAGAGTAACCCTTGGTTTTTTGAATGGTTCCAATACATTATATGGATTAAGGGTGGAGTCCAGTACAAAACTCTGCATACGCTGACTCATTCCGATTCCCGTATTGCCCGCAATACAGGCGGGAATCCAACCTCCGCTGGGCGTAACAGAGACCACCCAGCCTGCTGAATCACAAGCTTCTATTGAAGTTGTCCCACGCCAGAGTCTTTCCTCATATTGAGCTTCGGCTTCCGGGCTTAATGCGGAACGGTCACCCCGGTAAGCAGATTCTACACCACTCCTTGTTCCTTCGTTTAAATTTATTTCGTAGTGATTAAAACTTGTTGCCCGGTTATTACTTGCCGGCCAGTCATTACCAAATCTCGATTTCAATAATGCGGCATGGGGATTTACTTTCCCTTCAAATGGAAATGGATCACCGGGTGCGCAGGTACTATCATTATGATCGTATTGAATAGTTGCAGCCCTTATTTTCGCATAGTCTTTATTGAGCAGTCCCTGTATCGGCTCGCTGGGCTGGAAATAAGGATCGCCATAATAAAAGTCCCTGTCCGCAAAAGCCAGGTTCATTGTCTGATAAATAGTATGAATATATTTTGTGCTATTATAACCCATTGCGCGCAAGTCGATATTCTCCAGAATATTGAGGCTTTGAAGTAAAGCCGGACCCTGTGACCATTGTTGCAGTTTATATACTTCTATTCCTTTATAGTTTACATGTAACGGTTCTTCTTCCAAAGGTTTCCAGCGAGCCAGATCCTCCATACTGATCAGGCCGCCCTGTTCCTGGCAACCCCTGACAAATTCCCTTGCGATATCGCCCTTGTAAAAACGGTCGTAAGCAGCATAAATCGCCTCCTTGCGTGATTTATTTTGTTTGAGCGCCTGATCTTCGGCTTCAACCATTTTTGTAAGTGTGGTAAGTAAATCTTTCTGTATAAAAATTTCGCCAGGCTGGGGCGCTTCCCTTTTTTCACCCGGATGAGTAAGAAATACTTTACTGCTATAAGGCCATTGTTTTATAGTAGAAACTCCTTTTTGTATGTTATTGGAAACCTGTGCATCTATCGGGTAACCTGCCGCCATTTGCATAGCGGGCGCCAACACCTGCTTTAAACTCATCGTCCCATATTCGGCCAGCATATAACAGAGTCCTCCGGGTGTACCCGGAGCAACAGCCGCCAATGGACCGTATTCCGGTGGAAAATAATATCCCTTCGATTTATAATAAGCAACAGTGGCTGCACCCGGTGCGAAACCTAGGGCATCGATGGAAATTACTTTTTTTGTTTTGGGATTATAAATGATTGCCTGCGTTTCCCCACCCCAGCTTAGAACCGCCCATTGGGTACACATGGAAGCAAGCATCGCACAGGCTGCATCCACCGCGTTACCACCCTGTTGAAATATCTGCGCTCCTGATTCGGCTCCCAATGGCTTTCCTGTAATGGCCATCCAGTGCTTACCATGCAACGGTGGTTTCTGGGTTTGCTGGGCAGATACATTTGCTAAAATGATCAACAGAAAAATGAAAAGAATATATCTCATGTAAATGTTTGTTCTTAAAGTTAATAAATAAGGATAAAATTCTCTGACCACCGATCGTTTACATTCATTATATAAGTTTTAAGATTGGGGCTTGGGGCTTTAGGCTTGCGCCCAAAGAATTAACTTCGCTAAAAAAAGTGCATGTCTACGACCATCAAATGTCCGAATTGCCGTCACGAGTTTGCGATGGAGGAAGCAGTTTCCGAACAATATAAAAAGGATCTGCGGGAACAGATGATCAGTTTCACCCGTAAAAAAGAAGAGGAATTTCAGAAAAAAGATATAGAATTATCAAAAAAACTACAGGAACAGGAAGCGGCTTTTCAGCAGAAATTCATCGAAGAAAAAAAGCTGATACAACAAAAACTGGAAGATGATATTCGCAAAACGATCCATACAGATTTTGAAAACCGCCTGATGATTCTTCAACAATCCAATGAAGAGCAACAGGAAAAACTAAAGGCAGCAAGACAAAAAGAACTCGAATTCTTACAGAAAGAACAGGTGTTAAAAACCAGGGAAGAAGAATTAGAAATTTCGACCCAAAGAAAAATACAGGAAGAAAGGGTAAAAATTGCCGACGAAATCCGGCGAACAGAAGAACAAAAAAATCAATCCAGGGAAACAGATTTTCAACTCCAGCTAAAAGAAAAAGAAAAACAGCTCGAAGATCAACGAAGACTGATTGAGGAAATGAAACGCAAGGCTGACCAGGGTTCCATGCAGTTGCAGGGAGAAGTGCAGGAACTTGCCCTTGAAAAATTACTTCAATACGCTTTCCCCTTCGACCTGGTAGAACCCGTGGGAAAAGGGATACGGGGTGCAGATTGCACTCTAACGGTGAGAAACGCCACAGGACAGGAATGCGGAAAAATTATTTATGAAAGCAAACGGACTAAGAATTTTGAGACAGACTGGATTGACAAGTTAAAGAGTGATATGCGGCAGCAGGGCGCACAGGTAGCCATTCTGGTTACCCGCGTAATGCCCAAAGAAATGACCTGTTTCGGAGAGAAAAATGGTATATGGATTTGTAATTTTTCGGAAGTAAAAGCTCTTACCGAGGCGTTGCGCGATGGCGTGATCCGGATATTCCAGGCTTCACGAAATCAGCAAAATAAGGGCGACAAAATGCAACTTTTATATGACTACTTAACCAGTAGCGAATTCAGTGAGCAGTGGAAGGCCATACGCGAAGGTTTTACCTCCATGAAAATGTCGATCCAGCGGGAGCGGGACGTGATGGAGAGATTATGGAAGTCACGGGAAAAACAAATAGAAAAAGTTTTGCTTAATGCCGCTCATATTAAGGGCTCAATGGAAGGTATATCCGGCCAGAATGATTTCAACATGAATCTGATTGATGATTCCGATGAGATACTGGGAATAGAATAATCAGGTATATACGAAAGTCAGCACCAGGTCTTCAAAAAATTTATAGTAAACAGAAAGCGGAACAGGTGCCTTTTTTCTGAATTCAAAGCACAGTTGTCCAAGACCTTCAGATCGTATAAAATAGGGTTTTGTCCAGCATATATGTTCTTTGAAATTGACCTGACCGAGGCTATACCATTTAAAAATTGATTCTTTAGCGCTCCACAGGAGTGTAAGCTGGCGAAGACGGTGGCCGGATTTTTCTATACCGTCGAACGCTACTACAGATTCCGTTTCTGATAAAAACTTATTCCTTATTTTTTCTATTGTAGGGCTGGCCTTTTCAACATCAACCCCCACCCTTCGCGTACTACTTACGATTGCCGCAGCATAGTGACCGAAATGTGAAATTGAAAAATGATATTGCTCCCCTTCAAGGTAAGGTTTACGTGTGTCTGCAATGAGAATCTCCTCTAAAGGGAAGTCTGAAAATAATTCCTTCAGCAGGTAACGGCCCGCGAGGTGCTGTAATCTTTTCTGGGCATGGGATACGTCTCTTTTAAGCGGAACTTTTTCCAGGAAGAATTTTTCATCTTCTACGATATGCCAGACGGCCAATTTCGTAAAATCGTTGATATTATGTTGATAAAATAAGGGCATCCTGAAAAAGCTTAATGCGAAATTCGCTCCGGTTTGCAACTGAGGGCAAACAAATAAACAAATAAAGCACCAAAACGATGATTTTATCTGATAAACGGATCATTGAAGAGATGGACAAAGGAACGATTAAAATTCATCCTTATAACCGCGCTTCCCTGGGCAGTAATTCTTACGATGTTCATCTGGGGCCCTGGCTCGCCACCTACCGTGAACATATCCTGGACGCAAAAAAACACAACGAGATAGAGTCCTTCGAAATACCGGATGAAGGTTTTGTTCTCTATCCACACATTTTTTACCTGGGAGTAACAGATGAATATACTGAAACCCACGAACACGTTCCTTTCCTTGAAGGCAAATCTTCTACCGGAAGGCTGGGTATCGATATACACGCAACTGCAGGAAAAGGTGATGTAGGATTTTGCGGAAACTGGACGCTTGAAATCTCCGTCAAACAACCCGTCAGAATCTACAAAGGTATGCCGATTGGTCAACTAATATATTTCCCGGTTGATGGAGAAATTGAAGTGAAATACAATCAGAAAAAAGATGCCAAGTACAGCGGCCAGAAAAACAAACCTGTAGAAAGTATGATGTGGAAGAATAGTTTTTAAAATGCGTTCTCACCGTATTTTCTATAATATGCGATAGCCAGACCCACGACATGATCATAGGACAGAATGCCCTGAGGCTGGCGATTAGCCTTCAGATAATGTCCATACATCATATGAATTACCGGTTCAAAGGGGTTCTCATATTTTTTATAAAAAGCTTTCAGGTCCCTGAGATCTTTCCTGACATCCGGTTTCAGAGATTCACGGTAAGGTATAAATGCCGATGAATCCAGCATATACAGGGCGCTGGCTGAATAAAGATACAGGTCTACATACACTGAGTACCGGAAAGCCGGATCCAGAGATGATTTAGTAGCCAGGAATCCACAAAAATTGGCCTCCTCTTCCTTGGCATATCCGAGCTGGTGTCCTATTTCATGGCAGGTTGTAAATGGTTGAACAAAACGCGGTACCGTCGTGTTGACCTGCGACTCTCCGCTGAATGGATTATAATATCCGCTGAATCCCATATAATTGGCGAGGTACCCATAAAATGAAAATTTTACGGAAGGATCAGGATAATAGAGGGCACGATCCAGTTGTCCGAGCAAATGATATGCATCAACCGAACGGCCGAATATACTATCGTTGGTCACCAGGTCCTTTCTGGCAATACGGGAAACAGAATCAATATTGTTTATTCTGTTCACAAGAAGCCCAACGAGGGCTTTAAGATCTTCCTTGGTATATGTGCCGGTATCCAATTCCATTTGCTGGGCAATGGGTAAGCGGTCATAGTTCAACCCCCATAAAATATTAAATGAAAGGTAGATCCATAATATTATTGAAATGCATCTTTTGATTGACAGAGTCAGAAACTCGCGATGCAGTTTCCTCCTGAACGCCCGCACGAAAAAATTAGCCAGAGAAAAAACCAGGTAAACAAAACAAATAGCGTATAAGATATCGCCTACGCTGAATGGGATCCAGCCTAATATTATTCGCTGAATACGGGAAATGACCGGGTAAGCTCCTGTTGAATAATATTTCTCAACAGCATACGGGAAAAAGGAAAATATCTTGATGCCAATTGCCAATCCTAAAGGAATCACCCAGGGCCTGATACGTTTCCAATGCATACCCTTAAAAATACATATTATTAGAGCATCCATCCTATATTGCAGATTATACAATGCCGATGAATCTTGATTTTAACAAGAATGAAGACAATATGAAGTTGGCACTCAGCCAGCTTAGAAACCGCTTTCACAAAGTTGCCGCGGGGGGCGGAATAAAATCAATAGAGAAACAGCGCGAAAAAGGGAAGCTTACAGCAAGAGAAAGAATTGAGTACCTGCTGGACAGAGATACCGATTTTTTAGAAATCGGGGCATTCGCGGGATATGAGATGTATGAGGAATATGGTGGATGCCCAGCTGCAGGAACTGTTGCGGGGATAGGATATGTCAGCGGACGACAATGTATTATTCTTGCAAATGACCAGACTGTGAAAGCCGGTGCCTGGTTTCCGATTACCGGGAAAAAAAATCTCCGAATGCAGGAAATTGCAATGGAAAACCGTCTCCCAATTATCTATATAGTTGATAGTGCAGGTGTATTCCTGCCTCTGCAGGATGAAATATTTCCGGACAAAGAACATTTCGGTAGAATATTCAGAAATAATGCGCGTATCAGCGCGATGGGCATTTCACAATTGTCTGTAGTGATGGGGCCCTGTGTTGCCGGTGGTGCTTATCTGCCGATCATGAGTGATGAAACGCTTATGGTTGAAGGCAATGGATCCATTTTTTTAGCAGGTCCCTATCTTGTGAAGGCGGCTATCGGTGAAACAACGGACAACGAAACACTTGGTGGTGCAGTAACCCACACTTCAATTTCCGGAATTGCAGATTACAAATTCAAAACTGAACAAGAGTGTCTGGACCAGGTCAAAAAAATTATGTCTACCCTGGGTCATCCTTCATCAGCTGGCTTTGACCGGATTCAACCCCGGCCAACCTTAAATGATCCCGGAGAACTTTATGGACTGTTTCCCACAGATGCAACAAAGCCTTATGACATGGCTGAGATCATCAATCGCATTGTTGATGCACCTGGAATTCAACAATACAAGGAAGATTATGGTAAGACCATAATTTGTGGTTATGCCCGTATTGAAGGCTGGGCGGTCGGAATCGTGGCCAACCAACGTACGGTGGTAAAGACAAAAAAAGGTGAAGTCCAACTAGGTGGCGTAATTTATAATGATAGCGCAGATAAATCCGCCCGGTTTATAATGAATTGTAATCAGAAAAAAATTCCCCTTGTTTTTTTGCAGGATGTCACAGGTTTTATGGTTGGAACCCGCAGTGAACATGCCGGTATTATTAAGGATGGTGCCAAAATGGTTAATGCGGTTGCCAATTCCGTTGTACCCAAATTCACCATCATTGTCGGGAATTCATATGGAGCCGGGAACTATGCGATGTGCGGGAAAGCTTATGATCCCAGGCTCATTCTGGCGTGGCCGACAGCACGGATCGCTGTAATGGGCGGGGATCAGGCAGCAAAAACTTTATTACAAATCCAGATAGCGGCCCTTCAATCAAAAGGACAGTTGATTGATCCGGCGGAGGAAAAAAAATTGCTGGCTGATATCCGCGGCCGCTATGAAAGGCAGACAAGTCCTTATTATGCGGCGGCCCGATTGTGGGTTGATGGAATTATAGACCCGCTTGAAACAAGAAAATTTATTTCAGAGGGAATCAAAGCGGCAGACCAGAAACCAATATTGGACGAATTCAGGACAGGTGTTTTCCAGGTTTGAGAAAAGACCTTTTTTTAGTAAGTTGTTCGTTTAATACCAAAAAGACCAAATTTAAAATTCCACTTTTTATAAAATTCTTTTGTCAGACCAGGTAATCATGTATACTGATGGCGCTTCCCGTGGTAATCCCGGTCCTGGTGGTTATGGAACCATACTTATGTGGAAAGGAAGAACAAAAGAATTTTCTGCCGGATTTCGCAGAACCACTAATAACCGTATGGAGCTCATGGCTGTTATTGCCGGACTCGAAGCACTTAAAAAAGATGGCCTGAGTCTAAAAATTTATTCGGACAGTCAATATGTGGTTAACAGTTTTGAAAAAGGTTGGTTGAAAACCTGGATAGCGACTGATTTTAAAGGGGGAAAGAAAAACAAGGATCTCTGGCTCCGATTCGATGAACTGGCCAGCCGGCATAAAATAAAATTCTATTGGGTGAAGGGTCATGCTACAAATCCATACAATAACAGGTGCGATGAACTGGCAACAATCGCTGCCGATGGAAGTGCACTCCCGGAAGATGAAGGTTACGAAACCTGATATAAATACAGGTAATATAAGCGCAAAAGCAATAATCAGGATATTACCCAAACTAAAAAATCAGCTCCCTTTTCAGGCCTTTGCGTCCCTGCCAACTGTTTGAAAATTTCTAATGAAAAAATAACTGCCAAATAAAATTACCGAAAAAACAAGTGTGGCAAGGATGCTCATTCTATAGAAAGGTATTCCATCAGTGTAACAAAGCATCAGACCGTCTAATGTTTTTGGTCTGTCGAGACCACGGGTTGTTCCATTGCTGGACCATACCAGAAAATTTGATGCAAGGAAATAAAGTGTGGGGGCTGCAAAAGATGCTGCTGTTATCTGCAAAACATTCAGCTTTTTTATAACCATGCCTACAAATACCAATAAAGTGAAAAGAAGGTAATTCTGCCACTGACCTTCGTAAAACCCCTGCATATTTGTAATGCCTCCCAGGTATAAGGCCTGATAAAAGAGATCTGAAATAAACATTGACAAAACAGGTATAATAAAAGCCCATTTCCTGTCTTTAATTACAGCACCCGCAAATACCGCCATGGCCCATTGCGGAGCAAATCCGTACGGGCGTCCTGGTATAACCCGATAAACAGCAGCTATGATAACCAGAAGAATAAATGACCAGATAATATTTTTTGATGGCTTCATCTCAATAATTTAGAAATTCAAAATTAAATGATTTTAAAAAAATCAGGAAAACAATTAGCTGAAAATTACAAATACGGCCCTTTTATTATCCATTCATACCGGGTATGGAAGCCTGATATAATTCTGCATCCTCTACTGCCCTGATTTCAAAACCTGCCTGATCGAAACTTACCCATGCTTCCCCCTTGTTTCTTTTGAATGAGTTTCCATTATTTTCGGATACTTCAACAGACCCGTTGAATACCAGAAAAATTTCTATCGAATGTGATAACATGCTGGCTGGCTGATCTTTTAAAATTTGTATCCGTCTAAGTTCAAAATCACGGGCAGGCGTTGGATAGACGATCCTGTGGGATTCTTCCGGTCTCCCGGTTATGATTTTCGGAATCGTAGATTCAAATCGAACGTGTTTTAATAATTCCGTCACATCCACATGTTTCGGTGTAAGTCCGCCTCGAAGCACATTGTCGGAATTTGACATAATTTCAACGTTCTGACCCTCTAAATAGGCATGTGGAATTCCGGCATCCTGGAATATGGCCTGATCCGGATGCAAATGCAGGAGATTAAGAAAATAGATAGAGAATATCCCACGGTCTATATGACCGTCTTTGGAATATGAGATAGCCGCCCGGGCAGCCCAGAAATCCTCCTCATCCTTATTAAGTTTGCCCGCATGGTAATGAGGTATGATCCGATCGAGAAGGGTTTTTAAATGTCTGTCCACTTGCATCTGGGGCATTTCCATGACGTGCCGGTAAAGTTTCTTATAGTTTTCACCGCCAAATATGGGGACAAGGAAATGCAATTCGGGTATTTTTCGAAGGATTTGCTGTAATGCTTTTGGCATTTTAAATCCATGCAGAAGCCAGAATTCGCTCAAGGCGAGCATTAATTCCGGCTTATGATTGTTGTCTTTAAAATTCCGGAAAGATGAAGAAAGTTCAATGCCCCTTTCGTTCTCCGCCTCAAATGCGACTTGCGCATCTTCTTTTGTCGGGTGCACCTGTATAGATAGCATATCTTTCACATCCAGCACTTTCAGCAAATAGGGAAGTCGCCCAAATGTTTCAGCTGCCTTCTCTCCCAGTGTTTCGCCGGGAAACGCTTCAATGTAATCTTTCAGACTGACCGGGCTTTCTGAACTGCTATTAAATTCTGCACTTCCCCGATCATGAGCACCGAGCCAGAATTCCGCATAAGTTTCACCCTTTCTTACTGGCAAATTCAACAACTTCGGAAGGTAATAATACCCTCCCCAAGCGTAGTTCAATACTTTTCCGGAAATCGGCATCACCCGATTTTTGCTGAGTTCTATTTTTTTCATTAGTGGCTCAAAGTAAAGCAAAAATGGCCGCACATAATGAATTTGGGAGAGCGGGTGAACAGATGGCAGCGGAGTGGTTGAAGCAGCATGGATTTCAACTGATATGTCAAAACTGGAAGTCTGGCCGGTTTGAACTGGATATTGTTGCCAGCCGGGCGGAAGTACTACATTTCATCGAAGTTAAATCAAGACATGGCGACCTTTTTGGAAAACCGGAAGACTGGGTAGACCGCAAGAAAGGCAATCATATCCTGGCAGCGGGTGAAGCTTTTCAAAACAAATTTCCTGAATGGAAGCAGGTTCAATATAACATCTTTTCCATTCTTTTAGCACCTGACGGCAAAAGCGATTTCTTCTTTATAGAAGATGTATATTGGTGGTAATGAGTCAAACATCCGAAGTTCAGGAACATATTTCTGCGGATTACCGGCAGAATATCCGGAGCCATCATTCAGTGATTCAAAAATTAAAAAAAAGAAAAAGATGGATCGCTGCGGCCAGGCTGGCCAGTGTCATCTCCGGCGCAGGAATGATATGGTATTTTTGGCCCGATCCGGGAATAATTATTTCGTCTTTAATTATTTTCCTCGCTATTCTTGTTGCCCTGGTATTTTACGATTCAGACCTATCCGCACTCATAGAAAATTCAGAACGGCTGATTAAAGTGAACAAACATGAAATAGATATAATTCAATATGATCTCAAAGGTTATGATGATGGCAAAATATACTCAGACTCAAATCATCCGTTTGCATCCGATATGGATCTTTTTGGAGAGTTCTCTTTATTTCAATGGCTAAACCGCTGTCACGCCGATCAATCGAAAAAGTTACTATCTGAAAATTTGAAATATCCGCTTACTGTGCCAGAAATCAGCGCAAATCAGGAAGCCGCTAAAGAGCTGGCAGATAAAATGGATACCTGTCAGCAGTTTCAATCATCTGCCATGGCAAATCCGTTGACATTGGAAACGGAAAGAAAACTCGAAAACTGGATTGCTTTACCCTCTCCAGGATTTGATCAGCCATCCTGGAAGTGGTTTCAGAATATTTATCCGATTATTCCTGCGGGCCTGATGATCATTTATGCGTTGGACATCATCCAAGTCAAAACTTTTTTGTTTTTACTTGTTGCATTGAATTTTTGCCAATACCTGATCGGAAGAAAAATTATTGCCGAATTTGGAATGTTGTTGAATATAGAACAGGAGATGGCCGGCCTCTACAAACAATTACAACTTGTTGAAGGAATGGATTGCAAATCAAAAAAGATTGAATCCCTGCGGGCGAGGCTGAAGCCGGATCAGTACATATCTGCCTCGGCTTCAATAAAAGAATTCAATATGATTCTGAAAAGAATCAATTGGCGATCAAATCTGCTGATAAATTCGGTATTGCAATTATTTCTATTCTGGGATCTAAGATTGATCCTGTTGCTAAAACAATGGAAAAAGAAAAACGAATTTTATGTCCGCGAATGGATCAGGGTAATCGCCGAAACAGAAGTTGTCATCAGCCTGGCTTCATTGGTCCACAATAATCCGGAATGGTCCTTTCCAAGTGTAGATGACAACTATTTTCATTTGACGACCCAGGCGGCCGGTCATCCGCTGATTCCCCCGGGTAAAAGAATATGCAACGATTTTAAGATGGATGACAGGGGAACTGTAGCTCTTATTACAGGTTCGAATATGGCGGGCAAAAGCACTTTTCTGCGCACACTCGGAGTAAATATTGTTCTGGCCCAAACCGGCGCAGCGGTGTGCGCCCAATATCTGGAACTGGGACGTATGAATCTCATCAGCAGTATGCGGGTGGCAGACAATCTGGCCGAGAACACATCGACATTTTATGCTGAGCTAAAAAAATTACAAGGTATAATTGAGGCTGTTAACAAGAAAGAGCAGGTACTGATCCTCCTCGATGAAGTATTACGGGGCACCAATTCAGCAGACAGGCACAGGGGAACACAAGCCCTGATCAGGCAGCTTCTTCACAATACCGCGGTCACCATCATGGCGACCCATGATACAGAGCTGGCACAATCAGAAGCGTTAATAGATCCATCTGTTTACAATTATCATTTCGAAGGCAGGATTATTGAAGATGAGCTTTATTTCGATTACCAAATCAAAAAGGGAATTTGTGAAAGCTTTAATGCCACCACACTTATGAAAAAAATAGGTATTCATTTTCAGGATTAATATATTTATGCCTTCCATCGTGTTGTAACAACCACCTTATTCCATGCCTCCATCCACTGTAAATCTCCGGACCTTCAGAAACCTTGTTTCCCGAAATAAAAAGCGACTTCGAACATTTATCACAAAAATGGAGAAGAAACCATCCGAAGCGGTGCAATTAGTTGTACTGGAAGCAAATGAACTTTCATGGGCAAAGACTGACTGCCTTGATTGCGCCAATTGTTGTAAATCGATGTCTCCAACGTATACGCGCAAGGACATTGGCCGGATTTCAAAATTTCTGGGAATGACCAAAAAAGCATTCACGGACAAATGGCTCTACAAAGACCGGACAGGTGACTGGATGAATAAAAAACAACCCTGTCAGTTTCTCGACCTGAAGACAAACATGTGCAATATTTACGATGTGAGGCCCAGGGACTGCGCGGGATTCCCCTACCATGGTTCAAAAAAAGTGAAGGACTACGGTCATGTGTTCAAACAAAACGTCGAATTTTGTCCTGCTACCTACCGGCTGGTAGAGATTATGCAGGAAGGAATTTCCAAAGGCAAGTGGGAGATTAAATAATTATTCATGTGGGCAGTCGAAAAAAGGGGGTTTAAAGCATGGCTGCAATTGGAAAAATCGCTTTCTGACCATTCCGTTGAGGCATATCTCAGGGATATTGACAAATTGACTCAGTTTTTCTCTATTCAAAAATCCACGATACCCATCGAAGCCGTCACATTAAATGAACTCCAGTCTTTCTTAAAGTGGATCGGAACGCTGGGCATGACTTCAAGTTCCCAGTCCCGAATAATTTCCGGAATCCGTTCATTCTTTAAATATTGTTTGCAGGAAAATATGATCCGGCAGGATCCAACCCTGCTTTTGGAAGCACCCAAACTTCGAAGGACTCTTCCGGATTTTCTTAGTGTCGAGGAGATTAACCGGATTGTGGAGGCTATTGATCTGAGTAAGCCTGAAGGAGAAAGAAACCGGGCGATTCTCGAAACAATGTACAGTTGCGGATTGCGCGTATCTGAACTTGTCAACCTGCGGTTATCGTCTCTTTATCCTGATCTGGGGTTTATAAAAGTAATTGGCAAAGGTGATAAGGAAAGACTGGTACCGATTGGCAATACTGCTTTAAAATTCATTGGAATATACCGTAACCAGGTCCGCGTCCACTCACCGATAAAAAAAGGAAACGAAGATATTTTATTCCTGAACCGACGGGGTGCTGCATTATCCAGGCAGATGATTTTCATTTTATTAAAGGATCTCGTTCAGCTGGCAGGAATCAAAAAAACCGTCTCTCCACATACTTTCCGGCATTCTTTTGCAACACACCTTGTTGAAGGTGGTGCCGACCTGAGGGCTGTTCAGGAAATGCTGGGGCATGAAAGCATCACAACCACGGAAATATATACCCACTTGGATCGTGCTTATCTTAGGGAGACACTCCAGAAATTCCACCCGGCCTTCCAAAACTGACAAGATTTATTATTAAAACTACTCCGAATGTAATTTCCGCATACAGAGTGATTTTTTTCAACAGTCCAATTTCGGTCCTGTCCCTTAATCTGGCCCGGTTGTTGAAAATATTTAGATAAATTGTATTCTATAAAATGATTTTATATGAGTTTACAAGGACTTTTTACCGCTACACTTTCAGGCATTGTAATCGGAATATTAATTGCCCCCGACAAGGGATCCGAAACAAGAAAAAAACTTAGTACTTCAGTTGATAATATCAAAGATAAGGTCAGGCGGATCCGGGGGACTACAAATGAAGAACTTGAGGAACTTCACAAAGTGTTTGAGCAGGAAATAACCGGATTACGGGATGATATCCGGGAAAAGGTGCTTCGGCTCATTGAAGTGAGTAAAAAAGGTTATAACCATGTGAAGGCCGAAGCGATGTCATAACTTACTTCCTTCATAAAAACCTGCGCGGGTAAAATTCGTGATTGCAAAATGCAGGCAGATTCAGAATCGAATTTGCTTCATGATTGTTGTTTGGCATTATTCCAGGCATTTTTTGGCAGCAGATTGTGGAGAATCATGCTGAGCGTCACTACTCCTGCGGCCCCGATACCATTCAGCCAGAGGAAACTTATATCAATTATTCCGGCCTGATTCAGGTATGGTGTACTTAGAATAAACAACTCAACTACCACAGCACTCACGAAGACGGGCGTTGCGCCAATTTTCTTAATGTAAAAGGCAACCAGAAATATCCCAAGTGTTACCCCATAGAATAGCGAACCCAACACATTTACAGCTTCTATCAGGCTATTTCCGACATTATACAAGAGTTGCGCGATAATCACACAAAAAATCCCCCATAATAAAGTGTATAGTTGGGAATAATAAAATTCAATTTCCTGGCTCAGGGGTTTTACAGACCATCGCTTATGTAAATCATTCATCGTAGCCGAAGAAAGTGAATTCAGGGAAGCGGCGATTGATCCCCAGGCCGATAAAAATATTACTGCGATTAACAAACCTACAAGCCCTTTGGGCATATTATCGACAACAAACCGCAAAAAAATATAGTTGGTGTCATTTGCATCACCACCAACCTCTTTATCATTAAGCCATCGTTTGATCACAGACCGGAGTTCAAACTGTTTTTTCTGAGCATATTGCATGGTTAGTCCCTGACGCATTCTGTTTTCAATCTGGGTTTCAAGCCCTGGATCCATCTGCTCAATCTTCTGCTTTTGCAATGCTTCATATTCTTTCAAAACTATCTGCAGCGAATCTGCATATTTCGATTTGGCTAGTAAGTCCAGCTGGGTCTGGTTGAAAAATAAAGGTTCGCGGGCAAACTGGTAATAAGAAAAAACCAGAACGCCCAGGATGAGGATAAAAAACTGCATCGGAATTTTAATCAGTCCGTTAAGCAATAAACTTAACCTGCTCTCCCTCGTTGATTTTGCTGTAAGATAGCGCCCAACCTGGCTTTGATCGGTGCCAAAATAGGATAAGGCCAAAAAAAAGCCGCCTATGATACCGCTCCAGATATTATATCTGTCGTTCCATTGAAACCCATTTTCATTCCGGCCTGAGGTAATAACATTTAATTTGCCCGCTTTACCACCGATATGCAATGCATCCGACAATCCCATATTACCCGGCAGGAGATGAACGACCATATAGCCTACGGTAAACATGCCGGCGAAGATGATAATGATTTGTATTTGCTGGGTATATGCAACCGCTTTCGCACCACCGGTGAACGTATAAATAATCAGCAGCCCTCCCATCAGGATATTTGTCCATAAAATATTCCACCCGAGAAGGGAGGAAAGGATTATGGATGGCGCCGATATGCTGATACCAGTTGAAATTCCGCGCTGAAACAGAAACATCAGAGAAGTAAAAGCCCTCGTCTTCCCATCAAATCTTTTTTCCAGGAACTCGTAAGCAGTAAATAATTTAAGTTTATGAAATACGGGAACAAACGTGATACATAGTACAACCATGGCAAGGGGCAATCCGAAATAGTATTGTACGAAGCGCATTCCATCCGTGTATGCCTGTCCGGGAGCTGAAAGGAAAGTTACTGCACTTGCCTGTGTGCCGATGATGCTGAATAAAATCAAATACCAGGAAGAACTGCGATTGAGAAGGAAATAATTCTCCAGGTTTTTTTCCGCCCTGCTTTTATATAATCCATAAAGGATGATACCAACCAGCGTAACTATGAGTACAATCCAGTCGATAGTGCTCATGAAAAATGTTTGGTAAACAGAAAGAATAATAATATCAGGAGAAACAGGAAGCCAATGACCAGGACATACCATGCAGACCAGGATCTGAAGAAAGGAGGTTTTTCATCCGGTAATAAATTCATATTATTTATTTGAATTCCCTCTGTTTGCCATTAACATGGCAGCAATTATACCCAGTATTAATCCGATCAACATTCCGACAGTCACTTTTTTTATCAGTCTGCCCACTACAATTCCGGTTATTATGGCTACTATAAATGCAATTTCTCTTCGCTTCAGCATATGATTATTCCCTGGGTTGATTGAGTGCAATGAGATTGGCGAGTAAACGGTATGCGCCCGGTACACCTGCCGGAAGCTCGCGAAAAAAAACGAGTCCGGTATAGGCAAAAGTGCCGGTCCCATAGTGCGCAACAATCAGGCTGCCTTCCTGGTCCGGTTCACCGGAATCATGCATGGATAAAACTTTCTGGTACCTCGGATCTATACGCTGTGCGAAATAGATTCCCCTCTCCTGAACCCAACCTTCAAAATCTATGGCTGTAATTTTATTCGGGAATTGGAGAACAGCGTTTTCAGGTTGAATAAAGTGTACAGGTGCATCCTCCTCGGTAACGCGCGCATTTGTAATTGCAAAGGGATAGGGCCCTATTCCGGTCGTGTCGTTGCCTCTGTTTCGATTATATTGAACGATCAGGTTTCCCCCCTTTTTTACATACTCCATCAATACGTTGTATTTACCAGCCAGCCAGTCATGAACATCATATGCCCTCAATCCCGTGACCACAGCATCCAGGTTTTGCAGGCCAGTTGCAGTAACACCATTTTCATTGAGCGGCACAACCGTATAACCCATGGCAGTAAGTGCATCGGGTACGCGGTCACCCGCACCTTCAATGTATCCAATACGTTTTCCCAGGCGGGTTAAATTAACCGAAACGATCGTCGATTTTGCCGGTCTGAAATAATCTATGCGCGGAATATGTTCATATGAAATCGTCCTGCACTGAAGAAGGGTGTCCGGTGTTCCATTATTTTTTGTTATTGCCCAGGTACTGGAATTAAGATCATTGGAACGGTCCGACTTCATCAGAAAATCATAGTCGTTTTCTGAGTCGGAAAGACCCGTAATTTCGAATCCGGGCACCGGTGTGATCGATACGGAAGGTGGGGGACTTAATTCTTTTTGAATTGAAAGCCCGGCCGGGCGTATGACAGCAGATCCATCAACATCTGTAATTGTGGTTTTCCATTGTCTGGTCACCACAATTTGCTTTTTCATATCTTTTGTAAAAACCATCAGGTTAGGATCACAATATGCCATAAGTTTTGGCACTATGGTGAGTGGTTCAAACAGTTCGCCCTTTACAGCATCTGTATATTTAAAAAACACCTGCTGCCTGATGATAAATGATTCTCCGAGAAAGCTGATATTAAATTCTGCTTCCAATGCCGGAGGGTTCTGTGGCCGGCCGATCATCACTTGGTCATTCACGTTATATGAACCGGCTGACATAGGTTCCACGAGCCAGTAAGGTTGTGACACGGGTAAATTTCGAAGAGATATCTGACGAACCACTGCGTAGTTCACATCTGTCTGCAGATTTTGACTCCAGGCAGTATCCTGGTGATTCATGCCCACCGAATTCAACTGAATCTGCACGGGCGCCCTGTTTACCAGTCTCAGTGTAACGGGTATCGTCTGATCTTTAATTGCATATCCTTCCGGAACTGTAGCCTCAAGCCAAAGTCCGCTACAGTCGCGGATCAATTGCACAGTTTCTTTGAGCTTTTCATCCCTCCAGTAGCCTTCAGGCAAGGCAAAAATTTTTTTATAGATCGTAATTAGCGCAGGCAGGGATTTATAAGGGGCCGATGGATTATAATCCCTGATAAGTCCGTCAATTAATATTCCAATGGGTTCGCCGCCCGGGATTCTCGTCCAGTTGCAATTGACATTTTGCATGAGCGAGGAGTCGGCTTTTTGCCCTTCGGTCTGTGAAAAATATTCCAGAAAATTTCCTCTTGAATGAGCCACTCCAAATCCCTGCGAACGATGCTGGCTGCGACTGTCGGCGG
>JGI1027J12803_100309981_pt1 | contig 28650 bp, 31 predicted proteins | sample IowNatreferecore_FD_12803 | JGI IMG/M metagenome (IMG submission 12803) | reverse complement strand
TAGTGGATAAATACGGGTTATAAAAATTGCCGCCATGAAAAGATTCCTGACTATTTTTTTACTGGCCATTATTATTCTGGGTGGGGTTTGGTTTGCCTGGCATTTTTATTGGGTCTTTGGAGAGGGTGTAAAAGCCGGTCAGCTAAATAATTTTATGAAAAAAGGATATGTCTTCAAAACATATGAAGGCAAGCTGATTCAGACCGGATTTCAGGGAGGGGCATCGGGATCTGTTCAATCAAATGAATTCCGATTTTCGGTGACGAATGAATCAGTGGCTGATAAACTAATGTCGAATAGCGGAAAAGTATTTGAATTACATTATAAAGAATATATGGGCTCTTTACCCTGGAGGGGCACAACAGTTTATATTGTAGACAGCGTTTTGTCTATCCGTGATCCCAATGTTCTCCCCATCCCCTATACACCTTAGTAATTATGCCTGCAGGATAAAAATCGCCGGTTGCTTGTTGATATCGGGGACTGCACTTCGCCAGTTTTCAACAGACTTTGTTTGTATAAATTCAGATTTTCCCGTCAGATTAACGGCAATGCATAACCGGGTAGTGTTTTGACAGTTATTCAGAATACTTTCCACGAGGGAGATATTTCGGTATGGGGTTTCAATAAAAATTTGTGATGAGTTTTCGTTGCGCGAAATGGTTTCCAATTCCCTGAGTTTCCTGATTCGCTCGGACTTTTCAATAGGCAGGTATCCATGAAATTGGAAATGCTGCCCATTCATTCCACTTGCCATAAGAGCCAGTATGACTGAATTCGGCCCCACAAGGGGTTTCACCAGAACACCGGATTCCTGGGCTGCAGCAACCAGCATTTGACCGGGGTCTGCAATTCCAGGGCAGCCAGCTTCACTCAGAATGGCTATTTTTTTCCCCTCTTTTAGTAATTGAATGAATTTCTGTTTAACGATGTCTTCAGACTTATGAATGGTAAACCAGTCGTAACTATCGATTTCCATTTCCTTCCATAGCTTTTTTAGGTATCGGCGGGCACTTCGTTCATTCTCTACAAAGAACACTTCAGAATCTTTTACAGCCTGAAGAATATAGTCTGGTAAGGCTTCCATTCCATCTTCATCCAAAAAAGTTGGAATCAGGTATACAGTCGCTCGAGGGATCATGAATCAATGTTCTGATGGTAAAGACTGATGGTTGCCGCAACCAGCGCATAAGAGGGTGCCAGGACCCATCCGACAAATGGTATGAAATGCATCAGGTAAAATACAAGTCCGTTTCCAATTGCCAGTCCGCGCCGCTGACTAATAAAATTGATGCTGGCTGAAGGAGATAAATTATGACGCTCACAACTATAATCCAGCATGGAGAAGCCATAAAAATAACATTCAACCAGGCCTGAGATTACGGGTGTTATCCAGCCGACTAAAGGAATAAATGAAAGAAGTAGAATAGAAATCGTGTAAACAGTTTGCCATAAACAATTCCTGATCGCCAGCTTAATTCCCCTCCGTATATCATGAAAATAGGCAGACTTGCTGAAAATGAAATCTTTCCCTTCAATAATCGATTCTGTTTTTTCACTCAGGTAGGCAAATACCGGGCTACCCGCAATAAGAAATAAATATTTGAACAGGGAAAAATAAAAAAACATCATGATCAGTCTTACCATGATGCCTCCCATCATAAATATAAAACTCAGCGCAGCACTATGCTGCCTGTGAAGCCAGCGATCTATCCCGACGAATTGACTGAGGTGGGAAACGGCCGTATCTGCTGAAATCCAGAAAAAATACAGGCCAATAGTAAAGAGAATCATATATACCAGGCCCGGAATAAGTATCCATTTCCATAAACGATGTTTCTCAATGAATATATGAGCCTTTCGGTAGGCCTGAATGGCAATGACAATTTCTTTTAGCAAATCAATTTTTTAACGAGTTTCAATATAACACTAATTTACATTTTAAGCTTTGTATATGAATAGTAACGTGATTAAGCTGGATCATAACTTCTACGACCGGAAAAATGTTGTACAGATAGCCCGTGATTTATTGGGGAAAATACTGGTTACACAATTCGATGGAATTCGCAGCACAGGCCGCATAGTGGAGACGGAAGCATATAATGGAGTAAACGATAGGGCCAGTCATGCATTTGGCGGGAGAAGAACCTCACGTTCCGAGCATTTATATAGTGGCCCTGGAACTGCCTATGTCTATATCTGCTATGGTATGCACCATCTTTTTAATGTTACCACTAATAAAAAAGATGTTCCTCATGCCGTTCTGATACGTGCACTGGAACCCTTGGAAGGAATTGACCAAATGCTCAAGCGCACTGGGAAACCAATAGCAGATTTCACGATCACAAAAGGTCCCGGAAACCTATCCCGCGCAATGGGTATGTCAAAAAAACATACCGGCCAGAATTTACTCTCTGAAGAAATATTTATTGAAGATGACGGGTTCCGGTATAAAAAAAATCAGGTGTTAGCAACAAAAAGAATCGGCGTCGAATATGCCCTTGAGGATGCGGAATTGCCATATCGGTTTATTGTAAGAGGAAACCCTTATGTCAGTGCAAAAAAAGCTTAAAATTTCGGGCAGGGCATGGTTTTCCTTCCATCGGATGGTTTTTTAATATAGATAAGTGAAATCTCAAAACCACCCTGACCCTGCGAAGCCGGTTTTAATGAAGAGACATTCACATCATATGATAAACCGACGGTGAAGGAACCCACATCCAATCCGACATATGGAATGATTGCGTCCGTAAGATTGCTATAACGGCCCCAAACGCCCAGGTAAAGATTAAGAGGGCTGCTCCCTGGCTCATCAGCGGTTAAATTATAAGACCAGGCACCTCCCAGCATGGCGTCAACAGCATTGGCCTGGCGGCTGTATAAACCGCTAAAATGAATAAAATTATTGTTATTCGCCTGAGATAACGGAAAGGAGTAACCGCCGTGTAAAGTGAACCGTGGACTCAAAGTATATAAACTATTTCCCGTGAAAGATTCAGTGGGCTGCAGGATATGATAGGCGGATGCTCCAAAGTAGTAATTATTATTACCATCGGAGGATCCATTATAAAGCACACCGACGTTGAGATCAAAATAACTGAGATTGACCTGGTGTCCGCTAACTAATTCTGAACTGGGTAAGGACCAGCCTCCCTGTTGGTCAAGTTGATCTTCAAAATTCAGTTGTGTTCCATCCAGCCGCTTACTTGCATAAGATCCCTGAAATCCGATTCCAATCTGGTTCCAGCCATTTTCATCGAGGGCTTTCTGATAGGAAGTGGAAACAGCTATATAATTACTGGTTAGAATACCATTGGCGGTCCGGTCAGTCATGGTCATTAATCCGACTCCCCACGCATCTCCGTTGGTAATCTTATTTGTCAAAATGTTTCCGTCTACAGATATGGTTGAAGTAATAAACGCATTGTTGATCTGAGGCCATTGATTCCGATAATTTCCGGCTACCCGAAGACTGCCGTTGAATTTACCCGTAAGGGCCGGATTCAACACAAGGGGAGAAGCGAAAAACTGTGAAAATGCAGGATCCTGAGCCCGGGATTGGCCAGGAAAGAAGCAGGTTACAAAAAACAGCGCATAAATAAATCTTTTCATAAGCCCCATCCTTTGCTGGCGGTCGGTTCGGAGAAGATGTATGAACGGACAGCAATTTTGAATATAAAGCTGCTGGCAGGTCCGGTCAATGCAAATTTGTTCATAGGAAAACGGTTGGATTGGGGCCTGAAAATAAGCAAAATACCCGAAACATTAAATATTTTAACCAGCATTAAAATTGAGTCTTGGTTCCAAAAGACAGATCACCTGCATCCCCAAGTCCGGGTACGATATAACCCTTAGCTGTTAGCTCATCATCTATATCGCCGCACCAGATCTTACAGGCAGGTACCTCTCTCCGAAGGTATTCAATACCAACTGTACAGGCAATGGCAGTAACGACATGAATCTCAGCAGGGTTGCCTTCAGCATTCAGCAGCTGTATGGTTTTGACCATCGAAGAACCCGTCGCCAGCATGGGATCAGAAATAATCAGGATACGGTTTTCGAGGTCAGGGCTGGTTATATAACCCATAGTTATTTCAAATGAACCATCCCGGTGATGTTTCCGGTAGGCAGATATAAAAGCATTGTCCGCTTTATCAAAAACGTTCAGAAGCCCCTGGTGTAGAGGAAGTCCGGCACGCAAAATCGTGGCCAGTACAGGTTGTGTTTTGAGTAGTTTTGAATTTGCATCACCCAAAGGAGTTTGGATTTCCCTCTCTTCAAACGGAAGGTTCCGACTTATTTCATATCCTGCAATTTCCCCGATCCTTTCGAGATTACGCCGGAAACGGAGTCGGTCAGTTTGAATTGCCTGATCTCTTAATTCAGCCACCCAGTCGCACAATACTGAGTAGTGCTGGCTCAGATTTATCACCATATATAAAGATTAAAAATCCGATATTCGAAATTCCGCCGGGAATAAAACTAAAGTTAAAAGATTGAATCAGAAAATCATTTCCTATGGAGTATAATGTGATCGGGCTGATGAGTGGTAGTTCTCTGGATGGACTGGATATCGCTTTTGTTCATTTTGAGGAGTCGGCTGGTAAATGGCAATATGAAATAAAGGAAACCTCATGTATTATTTATCCGGAAGAATGGAGGAAGAAGCTGTCTTCTTTAAACGGTATGAAAGCAGAGGACTATTTTTTGTTGCACACGGCTTACGGGCACTGGTTAGGTCATCGCGTTAATGAATTTCTGGAACAAAAAAACCTTTCTTATCGCGTTCAGCTAATTGCGTCTCACGGGCATACAGCTTTTCATTTACCTGCCCAAAAGATGACAGCCCAGTTGGGGGATGGGGCAGCTATTTCAGCAGTTACGGGGATTCGTACAATTTCTGATCTTCGGAATGTGGATGTAGCATTGGGCGGTCAGGGCGCTCCTATCGTTCCCATCGGCGAAAAACTCCTCTTGCAGGAGTACAATCTCTTTTTAAATATTGGCGGTATCGCAAACCTGTCTGTAAACGGTGAAAATTTCATCGGTTTTGATGTTTGCCCGGCAAATCGTGTCCTGAATTCATTGGCTAAAAATACTGATAAGGGATTTGATGAAAATGGAGTACTGGCGTCAGCCGGCAAAATAGATCCATTGCTTTTGCAGAAATTAAATGATTTTGATTATTACAGCAAGCCTTATCCGAAATCTCTTTCGAATGAATTTGGAATAAATGAGATTATACCACTAATGGAGAAGTCCGGTCTTTCAAAAGTCGATGCTCTTGCCACTTATGTCCGGCATATTGTAATACAGGTTTCAAGGGCATTATCACTATTAAAACAGAAATTACCCGGAAGGGGGAAATTAAATCTACTTATTACAGGTGGCGGTGCACACAATAAATTTCTTGTTGAATCACTTAGGAAAGAAGTCTTACCAGATAATATTGAATGCATTGTACCTGGAGATGAGCTGGCAGACTATAAAGAGGCACTTATAATAGCATTTATTGGCGTTTTAAGATGGCGGGAAGATATTAATGTTATGCAATCAGTAACCGGCGCCTCAAAAGACAGCATAAATGGAGCAATCTGGTCAGTTTAAACTTTTTTACCTGGCCCGAAAAGAATATAATAACCGCATAATACAACGGTACTAAAGACCCAATACAGATTTCAATTTTGCATAACCGGATTTGCTCACCGGAACACGGCTTCCGGATTTTAAAATAGCCAGATGGTTATCTTTTTCATAGGGATCGATTCGGGTGATCTGAGTAATATTTACCATAAATGAACGATGGGTTCTTACGAAAAGGCCTTTATTCAAAATGTTTTCAAAGTGCCCCATCGTTTTATTTTTTAAAAAGGAACCCTCCTTTGTATGGATCTTCACATAATCGTCCGCGGCTTCCAGGTAATGAATTTCTTCAATTGGGATAATCCTGATTTTGCCCGCCAGCTTTACAACCACGCGTTGTTGTTCTGAGGGGCCATTTGATACGGATTCAAGAAGCGTTGTCAGTTGCTCCTTACTACTGACGGTTTTGCTCATCTGCCTCCATTTTGCGATGGCTTTATCAAAACGGTCACGGCTGAACGGTTTGAGCAAGTAATCAATTGCATGACTTTCAAAAGCCTTGATGGCATATTCGTCAAAAGCAGTGGTAAATATTACCGCAGGAGGTTCCTCAATCAGTTCGAGCATTTCAAACCCGTTAATTTTAGGCATCTGTATGTCAAGGAAAATCAGGTCCGGTTGCAATTGCTGAATAGATTTTACTCCTTCAAATCCGTCGCTGCATTCAGCCACCAGTTCCAACTCCGAATGGAATTGCAAATATTCCTTAATGATGGATCTTGCCAGTGGTTCATCGTCTATTATGATAACTTTCATGCTTGGGAATATTAATAGTAGTTGTGAAAATATGGTCTTTAGCGGTCGTCTCAACAAGATCTGTTCTAGCAAACAGGAGATAAAGTCTGCGTTTTACGGAATTCAATCCAAATCCAGTACCATGACGGGGACTGGCAGTTTCCGGATCGAAAGGATTTTGAACCATTACTTTGAGGGTGTCATTTTCTACTGAGACGGATATTTGAATGGTTACAACGTCGGTTGTATCATAAAGTCCGAATTTTATTGCATTTTCTACAATGGGTTGCAAAAGCATAGGTGGGATCAACATTTGAAGGCTCTGATCATCCTTAACTATAATGGTAGACAACCGATGCCCGAAACGGACTTTCTCGATTTCCAGATACAACTCCAGGGATTGCAACTCTTCTTCCATTTTTACCCATTCCTCTTCTTCTTTTCTTAACGTGGTTCTAAGAAAATCTGATAACTGGTGGATCATATTTCTTGCTTGTGATGGATTCGAGCCGATCAGGGCACTGATTGAATTAAGACTGTTGAATAAAAAATGAGGTTGTAATTGTTGCCTGAGTTTATAAAGTTCAGCATCCCTGCTTAGTCTTTCCGCATCATTTTTGCGCCGGCGGTTATCCTCCTCCTCCTCCTGTGTGTACCACAGTACGCATATAATAGCCATGCATCCGACCAGCAGAAATGCCAGTCCCAGTCGAATCCAGTAAGAGTTGGAGAGAAATATAAGATAATCAACGGTAGCTGAGTCGATCAGGATCAGGTTTATAATGAATTTGCTTAATGCATTTACGACCAGGCTGAAAATAATACTTAGTATCAGAATATACCAGTACCGATCGCTGTACGGCAGGTAGTACCGAAGTATATTGCTGATTATCCAGCAGGCGCCAAGGAGCAGGGCATTGGTTGTAAAACTATCGATCACAGCAATATTGAGCGGATATCCATAATGCATGATCAGCAGCGCATGCAGAATCGCCCAGATTATCCACCAGCCAAAAAAGCTGTTACGAAATTTACTGACGCTAACCGGTGACCTGGCCAAAGAATTCTGTTAAATAATTTCCAGAAATTGGTGTTTGCTGTTATGCAATATGTGTGCTGCTTTTCTGTTTGTAAGTTCTATATATAATTCCGCATTATCTGTTTCCTGGATACGGGAATAAAGTTCTGCTCCATCCAACAGGCCGCTCAGTTTATATAGTTCCGCGACGTTGATAAATTTCCATTGTACAAGTTTTTGTTCTTCATTGTAAAATTTATCTTCCTCTTTTTGTCCAAGTGAAGTGGATTTTTCAAATGCCTCCTGTGCATTGTCTGCCTGAATTAACCGGAGTTGTTCATCGAATTGCGCCGTGTGATTCCCCTGTCCGCAAATGATCCTGTAAACAATTTTTGTCAGATACCAGCTCATAGAAATTGATTTAATGTTGATGGGATAAGATTTAATAATTTCTAATTTCAATGCCACCGAAAACTGAAGTACCGTCAATAACCAGGACTTTTTGATGATCGGTTACACCTATATTCTGTCTTTTATCTTCTATATTTCCAAACACAGAAGTCAGCTGACTCCTGATTTCCCAATTAGAAGGAACGATGATTTTGGTACCTCCCATAATTTGAGTGATATCGAGGGCAGCGGTTCCCTGAATATCAGCCTGGCTGAGATTGATTTCAGCTCCTCCCATGAAAATGGTGATATCTCCGCCCTTAAAATTTTTGGAAAGAATATTTTTATGTATTCCCCCCAATACCGTAGTTGCGTCTATGAAGTCTTCCGAAGAAAAACTTTTTGAACCAGAGCCCTGGTTCCCCGTAGAGGCTGAATTCATTTCCATATCTGAAGGGTTGGTTACGGGATTTGGTCCCTGATCCGGATATCCGGGATACCCCCGCCTGTGACGTCTTCTTTGCCATCTTTCCCAGTCACGCTGACTCCATTTATTGTGCCAGTCATGATCCATCCAATATGGTTTTTTTGGGCGGACAAGCATAATCAGCCCCACTACTATAATGACTCCGGGCCAAATGAACCGGTGAATATCAAGACCAGGAACTAGCTGATCCATCAAAAAAAAGCTGCCCACAAGAATCATAATCAACCATCCCGGTCCGCGGAACGCATGGGCCAGCCCACTGAAAATTCCGATGACAATCAATAGCATCTGCCAGCTGAATATCCAATCAGGAAGGCCGGCACCCATCTGTTTTACAAGAAGAAGCCCACCAATACACACCAAACCCAGGGGAAGCCAAATACGGCCTCCATGCCGCCTTCGGACTTTATTATTTACTTCATCTTTTACATCTTTTTCCAGGTTATCCATTTCCTTAAATTTCATGTAAAGCTATAACCGCCAGGTATTCCTTACAAAGAGTACTAGGCCATTGCTGTTACAGAAGCGGTGAAAGCCGGAAATTATCCGGTAAAAAACGAGGGGAATTCTAAACGACTTATCGGAGAATTTCAAACCGGTCGCCGTCAAACAAACCAAGATCGCTCAATTTTAAATGCGGAATCACAAGAAGGGCCATGAAGGAGAGCGTCATAAATGGCGATTGCAAACGGGATCCCATTTCTTTTGCTGCCCTGTCTAATCCGGTATAAATTTCGGCTACCTTATATCCATCTTCCGTGCTCATCAGACCAGCTACCGGCAACGCAAGCGTGTAAAAGGAATGTTCATCAGCGAGACTGATACCGCCTTTTTCTCTAATAAGGGCATTAACAGCCCGGCTTAATGCTTCATCGGTTACTCCTACAGCGACGATATTATGACTGTCGTGAGCAACGGAGGAGGCAAGCGCGCCTTTTTTTAATCCAAAATTTTTAATAAAAGCCTTGGCAATCGGCGCACTTTTATAACGGTTGACAACTACAATTTTCAGAATATCACGCTCAGGATCAGTTTCCCATTTGCTGTTAACCGGATTAATTTCTAATTCGCACTTTCCTGTGATCAGCTGGCCATCGTAAGCTTCAATGACGGGGTAAGAATATGCCGATTCTGATTGGGGGCTTGCTTCGAAAATAAAATCATCTGGCTTGGTCAGATCACATTCAAAACGGTTAGGTTTAGATAAATTCAGAACAGGTTTCAACCTTGTTTTTCCGTCTTCAGCTACGAGATTACCCTTGAGCCAGGTTTGCCAGACTTTAAAAGTTTTCAAATCCCTGAGAATTACGAAATCTGCTGTATCACCCGTCCTGAGCTGACCTGAGTCAAGCGCATAATGCTTTACGGGATTGATACAGGCTGCCTGGAGCACTTTAAAGAGATCAATATTTTTTGCTACCGCACGGGCGCAAAGTTGATTAATATGGCCTTGTACAAGACTGTCCGGATGTTTGTCATCACTGCAAAACATCATATTTTCCCAATGATCAGGCAATAATCCTACCAGGGCCTCAAAATTTTTGGCGGCACTTCCTTCCCGGATCAGGATCTTCATTCCTAATTCCAGTTTTTCCAGGGCTTCCTCTTCGGTAAAACATTCGTGGTCGGTAGTTATACCGGCATTGATATATTTACGCGCATCCGATCCGCGTAGTCCGGGGGCATGGCCGTCTACGGGTTTGTTATATTTCCGGGCTGAATTAATTTTCCTGAAAACTTCAGGATCCCCTTTCAGAACACCCGGAAAATTCATCATTTCACTTAGATACTTGATGCCTGGTTTTGAAAGTAAATAATCCACAGCATCAGGTTGTAACACAGCCCCCGAGGTTTCAAAAGAAGTGGCAGGAACACAACTTGGGGCACCGAAAAAAAAATAGAAGGGAGTAAGATTGCTGTTATCAATCATAAACTCCACACCCTCGAGGCCGAGTACATTAGCAATTTCATGGGGATCACTCACTGTGGCAACAGTTCCGTGAACTACGGCAAGTCTGGCAAATTCAGTAGGCACCAGCATTGAACTTTCAATGTGCACATGGGCATCAATGAACCCCGGACAAATAAACAGATCGCCTGGCCGACCGGAATCCAGTTCAGTAATGCTGATAATTTTTTCGCCCCGGATTTCCAATTCTGCAGAATAAATCCTGGTTGCCGGAATATCTACCAAATTACCTCTGATAATCATATTTGATTCTTAGTCGTTCAGGAGGCCGGGTCTTTTTTCCAATGTTTTTCGAAGCGAAGCTTCATGCCGCCATTCTGCAATTTTAGCAGGATCTCCGCTCAAAAGAATTTCCGGAACCTTCCATCCCCGGAAATCAGCGGGTCTCGTATAGACCGGTGGTGCAAGTAAATTATCCTGAAATGAATCAAAAAGCGCGGAGGTTTCATCATTTAAAACACCCGGCAATAGCCTGCCAATAGCATCGGTCAATACAGCGGCCGGAAGTTCACCGCCGCTCAGTACATAATCCCCGATTGAAATTTCTTTTGTTATAAAATGTTCGCGGATTCTTTCGTCAATTCCTTTATAGTGCCCCGAAATAATCATCAGATTTTCGCACATGGAAAGTGCGTTAGCCATGGACTGACTCAGCATTTCTCCATCCGGGCTCATGAAAATAATTTCATCATATTTTCTTTCCCTTTGAAGTGATTCGATAGCATTGGCCAAAGGTTCGCACATCATTACCATGCCAGCACCACCGCCATATTGGTAGTCATCCACCTGGCCATAATCATTTACGGCCCATTTACGCAAAGGGTGGACAGAAATTTCCAGTAATTTTTTTTCTCTTGCCCTTTTCATAATTGAATGGGCAAGTGGACTTTCCAGTAATTCTGGCAAAACACTAATTATATCGATATGCAACATTAAAAATTAAAAAAATTAAAAATCGAAATTCATACCAACCCCTGCACTAGTTATCTGATTCCAGATCGTCTAAGTCACGGCGTTGTTTTTTAGTCGGCCTGCCCACCTTGCTCAATCTCTTGCCGGTATGAAAACTGGATGCCTGAAATTGCACACGCTGCAGTTCATCTGCCGGTGTTATATCTTCATAATAATTAATTGCCTCCCGGTATGCCAGGCGATGATCGAGAAGTCCGGTAACCCGGATACGCCATCTTTTGGTCTCCGTCTTCACATCATATTCTTCTCCAGGATGTACATTTTTGGAAGGTTTAACCTGGCCCAAGTCGTTTTTCACCTTTCCTTTTTCACAAGCCTCCGATGCCTGGCTCCTGGTCTTGAAAAGACGTATGGCCCAGAGATATTTATCGATACGGAGTTTTTCTTTGCCTTGCATCTGTTTTATAAACGTTTGCCTTCTGTTGATGGCTTTCCTTTCTTTTCTGGTACCATATCTCGCTTCAGATTTTCTTCGGCGAAAAAATGATGGAAATATGGAATGGTTTCTATGCCTTTATAAAAATTTTCTATATTATATTTTTCATTTGGGGAATGCAGATTATCACTGTCCAGACCGAATCCCATAAATACAATTTTTATTCCCAGTTCTCTTTCAAGCAGGGAACATATCGGGATACTACCGCCACCTCTCTGGGGAACAGGCTTTTTACCGAAACTTGCTTCGATGGCCTTTTCAGCTGCGATATAGGCAAGTGAATCCAACGGGGTCAGGTAAGGTTCTCCGCCATGTAATTCAAATGCATTAATCGTTACGTAGTCCGGGGCAATTTTCCTGAAATAATTTAACAGGAGTTGGGCAATTTTCCCGGATGACTGATTTGGTACAAGCCGTGCTGAAATTTTTGCAGATGCTTTTGAAGGCAAAACGGTTTTTGATCCTTCGCCCTGGTAACCCCCCCAGATTCCATTCAATTCAAGGGTGGGTCGGATGCCAGTACGTTCATTGGCACTATATCCTTTTTCTCCCCAGAGTGCCTTTACACCAAGATCCCGCATGTATTCCTTTTCATCAAAAGGAGCGGCCGCTAATTTCTTTCTTTCTTCCGGGGATGATTCAAGCACTTCATCATAGAACCCGGGAATCGTTATGTGATTGTTTTCATCATGACAACTGGCGATCATCTGTGCCAGGACAGTAACCGGATTGGCCACCGCCCCTCCATATACGCCGCTGTGAAGATCCCGGTTCGGTCCGGTTATTTCAACTTGTATGTAAGCCAGTCCACGTACTCCAATTTCAATAGAAGGTGTCTCCAGGCTGATCATTGAAGTGTCACTAATAAGAATCACATCTGCACCGAGTAAATCCTTATGAAAGGAGACGAATTCTCCAAGGTTCGGAGACCCGATTTCCTCTTCACCTTCAATAATGAATTTAACATTGCACGCCAGGGTCCCGGTATGATTCATAATTTCCAGCGCTTTTATATGCATAAAAAACTGGCCCTTATCATCAGCAGACCCCCGGGCAAATATCATCCCGTTTTTTATGGTTGGCTCGAAAGGAGGGGTATGCCAAAGTTCCAAAGGGTCCGCTGGCTGCACATCGTAATGACCATATACCAATATGGTCGGTTTGGAATCATCAATTATTTTCTCAGCAAATACAACTGGATGACCCTTCGTAGGGTATATCTCTGACCTGGTGACACCGGCTTCCTCAAAAGATTTTTTAACAGCCTCTGCGCAACGCATCATATCTTTCGAGTGTCCGCTATCGGCGCTGACGGAAGGAATTCTTAATAACCCAAGCAACTCATCCAGAAATTTTTGTTTGTTCTTCTCCTGATACGTTTTCCAAGTTTGCATCGATTCAACATTATTTTTATATGAGCGAAAATAGTTCTTTTAGCAAATGCCCCTGCATTCAGTTCTATTGTTTAAAGATCAGGATGGAGTAGACAACTCATGTTTCTTATTCGGGACGGCATTTACCATTTTCCACTCAATTTTTTTGATGAATGGGTGCTCCCTGACATGACAGTCCGATTTTATGCAAATAGGGCAGCAACTGCCAATGCAATGATCGGCATGGACAAAAAACTCCATGGCTGACCCGAATTCATTTTCAATGAGGGCGCGCAGACTATCCACCTCTGAATGTGCTTCCCGTACATTCAGGAACCAGGGAACGGTCATATGACAATCCACATGCAGTACGTTCCCAAACTTGATCACCCGCAAGTTATGGATGTCGATCCAGTTCTGAAGGCGACTGTTATTCACGAGGTTTATAACTTTAACCAGAATTTTTTCATCTGCTTCATCCATGATTCCGGCCACTGATCTCCGGGCGATACGGTATCCTATTACCATAATTACAATAGACATAATGATAGCTACGATGCTATCCATTTGTTGAATACCGGTAAAATAAATAAGGACCAGGCCTGCGATAATTGCTAAAGTGGAATAGGTATCTGATTGAAGATGATGTCCGCTTGCCTGCAGGGCTTCCGAGCCATTTGCCCTTCCTTTTCTTACAGCTAAAAAACCGACGACGAAATTTATAAGAGCAGAAATGGCCACCAGCAGGATACCCATGTTAAGTTGGTACAGTTGCCGCGGATGAATGAGTTGCCTTACTGCTTCAAATATTATGAAAACACCTGCCAGCATTATCAGCGTACCTTCGATGGCTGCTGAGAGAAATTCTGCCTTTCCATGTCCATATGGATGATTCGTGTCCCTGGGTTTGTAAGCGATGGATAAACTGTACAGTCCGACCAGGCCGGCAATTATATTTACAATACTTTCGAGCGCATCTGTAAGAATGGCAACAGAACGGGTGAGGTACCAGGCAGTAATTTTTATTGAAAATAAAACAACAGCCACAATAAGAATCCATGTTTGAAAACGGAGATTTTCCTTGCTTTTAAGCACACCAATATTTGTCAGCAAAAGTAAATGGAATCCATCCGAATCGACATATAATTTATTACGCTTGGGTTTGAATCGTGCTGGTCCGCCGTTGACGGCTTCTGATTTTTTTTAAAATCCGATGATAGAATTCTTTGTTGAATAATTGCGAATCATTCATCGCCTTATAAGTTAGAAAAACACCGACAGGAAGTAAAACAAGTGTAGCCATCCACATTCCCGAAAAGGGTTGCATAACATCCTGTTTTACAAATTTTCTACCAAAATTATTAAGCAGAAAAAATACGACGAAAAAGATTACGGCGAAGATCAATGGGAGACCAATACCACCCTTTCTGATTATGGACCCAAGAGGAGCTCCAATCATAAAAAGTACCAGGCAGGCTATGGACATGGTGATTTTTTCATGCCAGGCCATCAGATGCATACGCAGATTTGCCCGATCGTTTTCAAAACTCATGGACGAAATATCCGAACTAGATTTAATGCTACTTATGACTGAATAGGCTTTCTCTAATACATTGTGATGGGTGGATTCTGGCAATATTTGCATTATGGAATCAATTTTTGTCGCAGGACGCTGAGATTTCCAGGGGCTGTCAAGATATTTCAGGAACCTTATCTGGGCAGAAAGCAAAGTCCGCGATTGTTTTTCATAAGAAGCGTTCGTGTTTTCCAGTGAATCTATAGTCGTTGACAGTTGTCGCATATTCAGCATCTGGTAATTATTTTTGAATGCGCTGTCATCAGTTTTATTTAGTTTAAATGAACTCAGGTCAAAAACCTTTTTATATTCCGCAAATCCCATTCGGATTAGTTGGGTGTTTATATTATTCCGGGGACCTTTTTCCTGGTAATTCCATCCATTCTTCAGGTTAAATTCAAGGAACTTTTTGTCAGGAGAAATGGTCATTTTTCCGCTTTGAGCCACAATGGCGTTATCCTGCAGCAGGTTGTAATTGTGCTGATAAATCAGGATATCATGAATAGTGGATCCGTCTTTTTCTTTTTTGCCGATCTTAATAATGTATCCGTCTATTTTGTCATAAAACACTCCCTCCTTTATATCGAATGCCGGTTTGGAAACGATAATATCATATTTCAGTGTCTGCATTTTTAATTGAGCCACCGGTATAATGTAATTATTAAACATAAAGGCAATTCCGCAAATTACCATTGAGGCAATAAAAAGCGGACGCATGAAACGGAGAAGCGGAATACCTGCAGATTTGATAGCGACCAGCTCGAAGGTTTCACCCAGATTTCCGAAGGTCATGATCGAAGAAAGCAAAACAGCCAAGGGTAGCGCAAGGGGAACAAGAGTTGCACACACGTACAATATAAATCGTCCAATAGTCAGCAGATCCAGGCCCTTTCCAACAATGTCATCTATATAAAGCCAGAAAAACTGTAATACCAGAACAAAGACCGTAATAAAAAAAGTTGCGATGAAAGGACCGATGAAAGCGCCAATTATCAGCTTGTCTAACTTTTTTATCACGATGTAAAATTAAGCTTAAAGATTTAAGCTCTTAATTGAAGTGGAGGCATTAAACTTATTGGTGTGAAAATTTAACTTAAAGTAATCACTGATAATGACAATTACAATCCATTACCTTATGAACCTTCAGCCATTGTTTAATTCCCCAACCGGTGGAATAAATCCTTTACCTGGTAGCTCCATAACTGGGTTTGATCCTTGATGTCCTTTTTATCAGCGAAATCCTTGATAAGAAGAATGGTTTGATTGGTAATATCTGATTTTTCAATTCTGAATTCAAAAAATTCTTCTTTTGGGGAATCGGACCAATGAAAACGGACAAATTTATCCAATTCACTTTCCAATACTTCTGCCTTTGTAGTGGATCCGTTCCATGAAAAGCTGAAGATATTATCGCGCTCATCGACCTTGTCTGCAAACCATTCCTGAAGTCCTGCCGGGGTGCTTAAAAACTCATATAAAATGGCGGGAGGGCATTTTAGCGAATATTCTAACGTAAACTGCTGTTTCTTGCTCATCTAAATGTCTATTGATCGTGGGCTGCAATTATAGATAAATATTTCATGACCTGAAATTTTTTTTAATTTCTCCGAATGCCCTGAAAATGAAGAACCCATCTATTCCAGTATTGGGAAAGGCTTGAAAACCAAATCTTTACCTATGATCCTGTTTGGAATTGCCGGTTTGAAACCCTATATTGGATAGGTTAAAATGAATCTTTGAAGTCTATTATAAGAAAAGGTTCAAATATGCGTTTTTAATGAGATTTAAAATCCGTATTTCTGAAAAAACCCTTTAACCTATAACCCTTTAAAATTACCTGCCCATGAGTATGCGTCAACTCAAGATCACGAAGAGTATTACAAATCGTGAGTCTCAGAGCTTGGAAAAATACCTGCAGGAGATCGGAAAAGTTGAATTGATCACGCCGGAGGATGAGGTCAAACTCGCAATCCGAATCAAGCAGGGAGATCAGAAAGCCCTCGACAAACTGACTAAAGCCAATCTTCGATTTGTAGTTTCCGTAGCCAAACAGTACCAAAACCAGGGATTAACGCTTCCGGATCTTATCAATGAGGGTAACCTCGGTCTGATTAAGGCTGCCCAGCGTTTTGATGAAACCCGCGGTTTCAAATTCATCTCTTATGCGGTCTGGTGGATCCGTCAGAGTATTCTGCAGGCATTGGCCGAACAGTCACGCATTGTCAGGCTGCCTTTGAATAAAGTAGGACTGACCAACCGGATTCAGAAAGCTTACTCATTATTGGAACAGCAGTTTGAACGTGAACCTTCTCCGGAGGAACTGGCAGAAGTTCTCGAACTGGATATTGAGGAGGTTCGTTCAACTATCGGTATCGGAGGCCGACATGTAAGCGTGGATACGCCCTTGTCGGAAGGCGAGGATAATACACTGATTGATGTTATGGAAAATACCAACGCCGACCGGGCAGAATCAAATATAGAACATAACGAATCCCTTAAAATAGATATCGATCGGTCGCTTAAAACACTTACCGAACGTCAAAAGGAAGTTATTTGCTTTTTCTTCGGAATAGGGGTCGATCATCCCATGAGTCTGGAAGACATTGGCGACCGGTTTAGTCTTACCAGGGAAAGGGTACGCCAGATCAAGGACAAAGCTATTACCAAACTCAGATCGAATTCAGGCGCGAAGTCGCTAAGAAATTATCTGGGTATTTAGTCATAAAGCATCGCGAATGAGATAATATTACACTTCATTTTCTTACATTTGACCTTTCAAAAAACGTGGATAGAACGAACTGTTTATTCACGTTTTTTGTTTTCACTGTTAACCAGGAGGAAGGAATATGTTTGAAAATCTGAGCGAAAAACTGGATTCCGCATTTAAACAGCTTAAAGGTCAGGGGCGCATTACAGAGCTCAATGTGGCTGCAACCGTAAAGGATATCCGGCGGGCATTAATCGATGCCGATGTAAACTTTAAGATTGCAAAAGATTTTACCGAAACCATTCGCCAGAAGGCTATGGGCGAGAAAGTGCTTACGGCTGTGAGCCCTGGCCAGTTAATGGTGAAAATCGTACAGGATGAACTTACCCAGTTAATGGGTGGCAATGAGAGTAGTTTCAATGCCAAAGGCAATCCTGCGGTAATCCTTGTGGCAGGCCTGCAGGGTAGCGGTAAAACTACTTTCAGTGGCAAACTGGCTAACTGGCTGAAATCTCAAAAGGGTTTTTCACCACTTCTTGTTGCTGCGGACGTTTACCGGCCTGCGGCGATTGAACAATTAAAAATACTTGGTGAGCAAATTGGAGTAGATGTTTATACAGTTCCAGATAGCCAGGATCCAGTGAATATTGCCAAACAGGCAATTATCGAAGCCAGAAACAAAAACAAAAATGTAATTATTGTAGATACTGCAGGACGACTGGCGATTGACGAAGCCATGATGACCGAAGTGGCCAATATAAAAAATGCCGTAAATCCCCAGGAAATTCTTTTTGTGGTGGATTCGATGACGGGTCAGGATGCAGTGAACACGGCAAAAACATTTAATGAACGGCTGGATTTTACCGGCGTCGTACTAACTAAACTAGATGGTGACACCCGGGGTGGCGCAGCCCTTTCAATAAAATACACAGTAAACAAGCCCATTAAGTTCGTAAGCAGCGGGGAAAAAATGGAAACCCTGGATGTCTTCTTTCCAGACCGCATGGCCCAGCGTATTTTGGGCATGGGAGATATCACAACGCTGGTGGAAAAAGCCCAAAATCAGTTTGATGAAGAACAGGCAAGAAAACTGGAGAAAAAAATAAGAAAAAACCAGTTTGATTTTGAGGATTTCAAACAGCAACTGGACCAGATCAGAAAAATGGGCAATATCAAGGATCTTCTTGGCATGATTCCGGGAGTAGGTAAAACAATAAAGGATATTGACATTAGTAATGATTCTTTTAAAGGAATTGAAGCCATGATTGGTTCAATGACACCTTATGAAAGAGCCAACCCGGATTCTATCGACCAGAGCAGGAGAAAACGCATTGCTAAGGGAAGTGGAAAAGAATTGCAGGAAGTCAACGCGTTTATGAAGCAGTTTGAACAGATGAAACAAATGATGAAAACAATGAATAAAATGCCCATGGGTGGTATGGGGTTTGGAAAACGTTAATTTTCCCGTTCATCAAAAAAACCCCCAAATCATTCGGCATTTTATCCCTGATTCATTACATTTGCAACAACAGATTGATTCGTTCGATCTGATCGTAAACCTTATTAAATAACGCATTTAAATTTTTATTTAAGATGCCTGTAAAAATCAGACTCCAAAGACATGGGTCTAAGAAAAGACCATTTTACTTCATCGTCGTAGCCGACATTCGGGCTCCAAGAGACGGTAAATTCATCCAGAAAATCGGTACTTACAATCCTTTAACTGTTCCGGCTTCGGTACAACTTGATCGCCAGAAGGCTCTTGACTGGCTGCACAAAGGGGCTCAACCCACAGATACTGTACGCCGGATATTAAGTTATAAGGGTGTATTATATCTGAAGCACTTGTTACGTGGTGTTAAACTCGGCCTATTTGATGAGGCAGCTGCCATGGAAAAATTTTCAAAATGGCATAGCGAGCATGAATTACACGTAAAAAAGCGTCAGGAAGATCATCGTAAGGCACGGCCTGGTGGCAGACGTGGCCCCGCTCCGGCAAGAAGGGTCGAAAGAAAACAGGAGAACGAGACTCAGGGTTAAACAGTGTCAAAATATTTTTATCAAGGCTATCCCGGCAATTGAGGGATAGCCTTTTTTATTGATGTGATGATGGAAAACAGTTATAGAAATATTGGCAAAATTGTTTCGGCTTTTGGATTAAAGGGAGAAATGATTGCCCGTCATCACCTGGGTAAAAAAATTCTGGTTTCCAGGATCAAAGTGGTTTTCCTGGAGCAAAAAAAAGATGAATTATTGCCATATTTTATAGAAAATATAAAGAAAAAAGGCAGCGATGAGTTGTATTTAAAGCTCGAAGGAATCGACAGCAGGGAAGCGGCCTCCGGCTATCTGAGAAGGGATTTATGGTTAAAAGAAGAGGAAGTTCAGATTCATACAAATAAATCTAATCCCATCGGCTGGGTAGGGTACAACGCAGTGGACCAGGGTAAGGACCTGGGGTCCATTTTAGAAGTAATTGAACAACCGCATCAGGTGCTCTGTCGCCTGGAAATTGACACAAAAGAGGTCCTTATTCCCATAAACGAACAGACTCTGGTCAAAATTGACCATCAGGCCAAATCATTGCTGCTCATTCTGCCTGAAGGATTATTGGAAGTGTACCTTGGCAAAAAATTGTAATTAGCCAGCGAACTGTTATGTACTCATCATCAACTCTTTATGTGATAAGGTCATTGATTTAACAAGTTGCATAAAATATATGCCATATGATTGCGTTCGAACAGAATGCTTGTTTCTTCGGCGATCAAAAAGGGCCTTGCTTTCTCGATTTTAATCCTCACATCCTTTCTCCTAAAAGCGCAGCCAATTACCGGTATTTGGAAAGGTAAAATGGGTTCATTCAAAGTCGAGCTTAAACTGATTCGGAAAGGAGATAGCCTGATTGGCACTTCATATTACTATGATTCCAAATCGAATTACCGCCGGTATTCGGTTAAAGGATATTTCGATGACCGGCACATGGAAGTTATCTGGTGGGATGACGTTTTAATCGAAGACAATAATTCGCATCATTTTGCAGGAACGGGACCTGACCAGCAAGCACTCCTCGCTGTTGCAGATTTTAATTGTCCGGGTGAAGGAGTGATGAAACTCGATGGTAAATCGTCCCGAAAAAATGATGAGAAAAAAGACAAAAGAGAATTGCATCTGGTAAAAGGAAATTCGATACCTGTTTTCCCTGATGAATGGGATTTTCTTATCGAGAATTATGCCTATGGGGTAAGCCATCCTGAAGTGGTTGATAGTATCGAACTGATCGCATTTGTGCCTGAATCTGCCAGGACTCCTGATGGAAATACCCCGTTCGCAATTACCGGAATGAATGATCCGGATCTTTCGTCACAAGTCACTGCTCAGCGTAAAAACTCTATTGTTGAACAACAAGAATCTATAAAACAAACCCCGGCCATCGTCGGGGTATTTCCGGCTCCTGTTTCGTCCCAGACCAATGAACAAAAATTTACGAGTCGTGCGAAAATTCTGCAGCAGGTAATACCCATCAAAGGAGACTCTGTTGAGTTAAGATTTTATGATAATGCTGAAATTGATGGCGACTCCATCGCAGTATTTTTGAACGGTCGCTTATTGAAGGAACACGTGCTGTTGGCTGAATTGCCGTATATCATGAAAATAGCTGTGGCAGATTTGCAGTCAGACAATGAGTTGGTAATGGTAGCTGAAAATCTCGGCAGCATTCCACCCAATACATCCCTCATGGTGGCTGTCGTAGAGGACAAGCGCTATGAAGCGCATTTACAAAGCACAGAAGGAAGCAGTGCTTTAGTGAGATTGGTGAAACCTTAGACATCTTGATGTCCGGCTACTGACCCTACTCAGGACATCAGATCCAGCGTCGGACTTTTCTGATGTATTCGGAGTAACTACTTCCAAAAGCCCTCAGCAGATATTTCTCTTCCCGAATAATTATTAAAAAGTGTACGAGCAAGACAAGTACCGGTATCAGAAAAACTGTCCACCAGTTCCCAAATATTAAAGCCATCCCTATATAAAGGAGCAACAATCCGAGATACATGGGGTTACGGCTGATGGAATAAATACCACTTACTTGCAGGGAGGAAGCAGGCTTGATTGGGACAATGGTATTTTTTGATTTAAAGAATTGCAGCAGGGCGGGAATACTAAAAATTAAGCTCGTTAAGATGAAGATCACGCCGAGAATAATGGCTATCAGGCTATGAAAGAAAAAGGCCTGTTTAATGCTATACAACCTTTGAAGAACAAAGGACAGGAGGAAAATGCATATATAAAAAAGTGGCGGTGGAATAAAAACCCCCGGATTGTCCTTTTTGTTATCCATATCCTGAAGGTCTGTCAAAAAACAAAGCCACTGTGTTTTTTGCCAATATTGTTGGCAAAGAATCCAAAATCAATTTTCTTGGGGTAGGATGACTATTCTTTTAAGCGTCACCATAGCGTCATTATAACGTCATATAAGCATTGCTAAAAATGTGCTTTAAAATTCAATATTATTGCGGTTTATACCTTAAACAACAAGATTTATCATCTTATTCTTCACATAAATCACCTTCTTCGGTGCCTTGCCATCCAGCCATTTCTTTATTGATTCGTCTGCCATCACCAACTCTTCTACCTGTTGCTGGCTGGCGTCCAGACTTATATTAAGTTCTGTACGGGTCTTGCCATTGATGGCAACGGGGTACGATTTAGAGGATTCAACCAGGTACTTTTCTTCAAATTTGGGGTAGACCGCATCTAATACAGAATCTTGATTTCCCAATTCATGCCAAAGTTCTTCACTGATATGCGGCGCATACGGTGTCAGAATGATGAGTAGTTTTTCGAGAATCTCTTTTTTATGCGATTTTAATTCACCGAGCTCGTTAACCGTAATCATGAGAGCACTTACAGCTGTATTAAAAGAAAAACGATCCGTATCCTCATCGAGTTTCTTAATTGCTTTGTGAAGAATTTTCCATTCAGTGTCAGAAGCTTTATCGACTGTCCAGATCCTGCCCTTCAAATCGTCAAAAAATAAACGCCAGAGTTTTCGGAGAAAGCGATGTACGCCTTCTATGCCTTTCGTGTCCCAGGGTTTACTTTGTTCAACCGGACCCAGGAACATTTCATACATGCGAAATGTGTCGGCACCATACTTAGAAACCAGTTCATTGGGATTGACGGTATTGAATTTTGACTTCGACATTTTTTCCACCTCGGTACCACAAATATATTTTCCATTTTCCAGGACAAAACGGGCCTGTGCATATTCGGACCTCCAAGTTCTGAAAGCCTCAATGTCCAGTTCTAAACCATCTACCAGATTTACGTCGGCATGTAGGTTGGAAACTGATATGATTTCCACCTTTTCGGCACCACTTCCCCAACTCTCTTTCAGAGTATCCTTAATAGAATGCTGCAATTCGGAAAGAGGAAGGTTTCTCAATCCGGCAGAGATAAATATGGGCTTTTGTTTTGCAAGGGCTTCCATTTCATCCGATCCATTAATTTCAATTCGGTACACCAGGCGACTACTACCCTGAATCATGCCCTGGTTTACGAGTTTTCGATAGGGTTCTTCGAATCCAATCAGACCAAGGTCGAATAGGAATTTCGTCCACATACGACTATAAAGTAAATGACCTACTGCGTGTTCAGTGCCTCCGATATAAAGATCAACCTGGCCCCAATAATCAGAGGCGGAACGACTGCAGAAAGTGTCATTATTGTGTGGATCCATGTAACGGAGAAAATACCAGCTGCTTCCGGCATATCCGGGCATCGTGTTTGTCTCCCGGTGTTTTGAGGTCCATTCGGGGAGGTTAGCCAAAGGTCCTTCTCCATCAGGGCCTGGCCCGTATGAATCCACTTTAGGTAACTCGAGTGGCAGATCCTTGTCAGGAATTGGATTAGCAACACCGGCTTCCCATACAATGGGAAATGGTTCTCCCCAGTAACGTTGTCGGCTAAACGCCGCATCCCTTATCTTATAGTTCACCCGGGGACACCCGATGTTCAGGGATTCCAACTTTTTGTTGACGACAGGAATTGCATCCCGCATAAGTATGCCGTTCAGGAAATCGCTATTTTCTAAAATGGCATCTTTGGTAGGATTGGCTTCTTTTCCATTGAAATATTTCCCGATAATATTGGTGACGGGTATATGAAAATGCTGCGCAAACCTGAAATCCCGTTCATCCCCGCAGGGTACAGCCATTATGGCTCCGGTTCCATAACCCGCAAGCACATATTCTGAAATCCAAACCGGAATTTTACGACCATTAAACGGATTGAGTACAAATGAGCCCGTAAAGCATCCTGTAATTTTTTTTTCTGCCATCCGTTCCCTTTCGCTCCGGCTTTTAACATGCAAAATGTAATCACCTACAACCTGTTTTTCACCCGGAGTTGTCAAATCTCCAATGAGATCATGTTCAGGTGCTACGACCATAAAATCTACTCCAAAAATGGTGTCCGGCCTGGTAGTGTAAACGCGCAGTTTTTTTGACGGATCAACTTCCAAAGGAAAATCTATTTCGGCACCGAAACTTTTTCCGATCCAGTTACTTTGCATTTCTTTCATCGCATCACTGAATGCCACTTGGTCAAGCCCCTCAAGGAGACGGTCTGCATAATCAGTTATGCGGAGATACCATTGGCGAAGTTTCTTTTTTACTACCGGGTGACCGCCTCTCTCGCTATAGCCGTTGATCACTTCATCGTTGGCCAGAACCGTACCGAGCGCCTCACACCAGTTTACTTCTCCATAGCCGCAATAGGCGAGACGAAAATCCATCAGAATATCCTGCCGTTGTTTTTCCGTCCATGACTTCCATTCGCTGGCTGAAAATGTTGGGACAGTGGATCTGTAACCAGATATGGTGGCACTCCCGTTTTTTTCAAATGATGCCAGTAATTCAGACACCGGTTTTGCGCAGTTCGCCTGTCGATCATACCAACTGTTAAACAACTGTAAAAAAATCCACTGTGTCCATTTGTAATATCCCGGATCCGCGGTATTGACCTCCCTGCTCCAGTCGAAACAAAACCCGATCCGGTCAAGTTGTTCCCTGAAATTGATTATATTTTGTTTCGTGCTTGCGGCGGGATGTATTCCATGATCTATGGCGTACTGTTCCGCGGGTAAACCGAACGCATCATATCCCATTGGATGCAGTACATTAAATCCCTTAAGCCGCTTATATCGCGCGAAAATATCACTGGCGATATAGCCCAGTGGATGACCGACATGCAGTCCCGCGCCACTTGGATACGGAAACATATCCAGAACGTAACACTTCGGTTTGTTGCTGTCGTTACTAACCTTATATACCTGGTCAGCCTTCCATTTTTCCTGCCATCTTTTTTCAATGGCGCTGAATGAATACTCCATATGAACCAACAAAAATAACGCATCGTGCGGGTAAATCTTTTATTTTTGCCTCTTAGCTGTTAAACAGAAAATTAAACTATGGCACAAACCCGGAAAGGATCAGCCAAACGTTCCGCACCCTCCTATATCATGGCAATTGTAGGTGTTTCCCTGGTTTTATTTCTTTTAGGCATTTTAGGGTGGATTATTATCAATGCCAATAAACTGGGGCAATATTTTAAGGAAAATATTGCAATGAATGTTTATATCCGGGAGAATGTATCGGCCAGGGACAGCGCTGCGCTTGTACAATATATCATAACAAAGCCTTATGTCAAGGACTATGAATATGTAACCAAGGACCTGGCCAAACAAAAATACCTGCAGGATGGAAATAAGGACTGGGGAGCACTCCTGGACCGAAATCCGCTGCCTGCCAGTATTGATTTTCGGATTACCAAAGAATATGCATCTATAGATTCCCTTTCCAAAATAAAAAATGATCTGCTACAGAATATTGCAGTTAGTGATGTGCAATATCCGCAGTCACTGGTAACTAACCTGAATAATATCATCAATAAAATCAGTATCATTTTATTGTCTGTGATAATAATCATTTCAATTTTGGTCATTTTCCTGATAGACAACACAATCCGGCTTGCTATGTTCAGTAACAGATTCCTGATCAAAACCATGCAGATGGTGGGGGCCACCCGCTGGTTTATTTCGCGGCCGATGGATTTACGCGCATTTGTCAATGGCCTGATCAGCGGATTACTTGCTGTCGGCGGACTGATCACTGTGATCATATTTGCCGAAAATCAATTGCCTTATCTGAAAGCGCTCCGCGACTATCCGTTGCTAATCTTTTTATTTATAGTAATTATCCTGCTGGGGATTTGTATTTCTTTCTTCAGCACGCATCGCAGCGTGTTGAAATACCTCAAGATGAAGTTGGATGATTTGTATTGATTTTAGTACATTGCGCACTATTTCCCGTTATGGCAAAACAAGTAAAAACTACCGGATCCAGAAACTATAAACCCTTATTCGCCAAAGAAAATTATCGGTGGATGATTATCGGTCTGGCGATTATTGTTCTCGGCCTTCTTTTAATGATCGGCGGAAAAAGCAAGGACCCAAATGTCTTTGATCCGGCCGAAGTATATAGTTTCAGGCGAATAACGGTTGCTCCTATTTTAATTCTGGCTGGTCTTGTGTTGGAGATTGTTGGGATCTTTAAAAAACCCAAAGCCCAGAACCCCCAATGAGTCCTTTACAAGCGATCATCCTGGCTATCGTTGAAGGCATCACTGAATTTCTACCAATTTCCTCTACGGCTCACATGAAATTTACTAACCCGCTAATAGGGGTTCATCCGGGTGCGTTTGCGGATCTTTTTGAAATTGTGATCCAGCTGGCCGCCATATTATCTGTAGTGGTTCTTTATTACAAACGGTTTTTTGATTTTAAAAAAGCCGGATTCTATTTCAAGCTGGTGATTGCCCTGATTCCGGCGATTATTGCCGGAGTGCTCTTGAAAAAACATATTGATGCGCTGCTTGGTAATATCCTTTTTATTGCGGTAGTAATGATTGCAGGGGGTATCTTATTGTTATTTATCGACAAATTGTTTACTAAACCCAGGATTTTTTCCCAGGAAGCAGTATCAAATAAGAATGCATTTGCAATCGGATGCTACCAGGTGCTCTCCATTTTATTTCCCGGCCTTAGCCGGAGTGCGGCGACTATCATCGGAGGACTGGCAGAAAAACTCGATCGTCGTATAGCCGCTGAGTTTTCCTTTTTTCTTGCCGTGCCCACTATGCTGGCCGCATCAGTGAAGAGTTTTTACGATGTGCATAAAACCAACCCGGAAGTATTTGTCAGGGAAAATATGTCTATACTGGCCCTCGGAAGCCTGATATCGTTTATAGTGGCGCTCATTGCCATTAGATTTTTTATTACTTATTTGCAACGACATGGCTTCCGTTTGTTTGGATATTACAGGATAATTGCGGGGTCATTGATTATTGTCCTGATATGGAAGGGGATTATTCATTAATAAAATGAACGGGAATGCAGACGGCCTCCAAAAAAGTGATTCGTGGATGGGCGATGTACGATTGGGCAAACTCAGTTTATAATCTTGTCATTACAACCACTTTTTTCCCCATTTATTACACTATTGTAACCAGGAAACATTTTGGCGGTGAAACGGTAAGTTTCCTTGGAAGAAAATTTGTCAACACATCGTTATACGATTATTCCTTCGCCCTGGCTTATCTTCTTATCGCGCTACTCTATCCGATCCTTACTTCGGTAGCTGATTCAAGAGGGAATAAGAAAGTTTTTATGCGGTTCTTTTGTTATATGGGATCACTGGGATGTGCACTACTGTATTTTTTCAATGGGGCCAATTTGTGGCTCGGTATACTTTGTCTGATGATTGCATCAATGGGGTTTGTGGGATCCGTCGTTTTTTACAACGCTTTTCTTCCTGAAATCGCGGCACCCGAGGACCGCGACCGTGTTAGTGCAAAAGGGTTTTCCTTTGGATATATCGGAAGTGTAATTCTTCAACTGGCAGGATTTATCCTGGTCACGCTGCTGGAGGATAAATTGCTTGCCATGCGCATTACATTTCTGCTTGTCGGAATCTGGTGGGCTTCGTTTGCACAGATTACATTTTCAGCTCTTCCGGAAACAAAATCAGCCGTAAAAATTGGGTCCGGGATAATTTCAGAAAGTTTTTCTGAAATGAAGAAAGTTTACGGGGAAATAAAAAAATTACCTGTGCTGAAAATGTTTTTACGGGGTTTTTTCTTTTACAGTATGGGCGTTCAAACAGTCATGCTGGCAGCCACTTTGTTTGGCAGCAAGCTATTACAGCTGGCGGACACCAAGCTGATCGTTACTGTAGTGCTCATTCAGTTGGTTGCCATTCCCGGCGCGATCTGGGTAAGCAGACTTTCGGAAAAATTTGGCAACCTCCGGGTTCTAACGGGAATTATTATTTTTTGGATACTCATATGCCTGGCTGCCTACTATACTGCATATTATAAAGAACAGGGCGGAAATCCTGAATTCGGATTTTATGGTCTGGCAATTGCGGTGGGTTTGGTCATGGGGGGTATTCAATCCCTGAGCCGTTCCACCTACTCCAAATTAATGCCTGAGACGAAGGATACAGCCTCATATTTTAGTTATTACGATTTCACGGAAAAATTCGCTATCGTAATCGGTATGTTCAGTTTTGGTTTTATAGAAGAACTTACCGGAAGCATGAAAAATTCTGTTTTAAGTCTGATTATATTTTTCCTGATCGGATTATTCTGGTTGATGAGGGCACAATTACTGAAATATAGAAATCCACTGGCAGCCGGATCCTGATTATTAAAAACTGGAGCCGGCCAGGCATGCCGGCAGACCCATGCAAATTCATACTATTGGAACAGGTTATTTTAAGCTGGACGGTGGCGCCATGTTTGGTGTAGTGCCAAAATCCATTTGGAATAAAACCAACCCGGCTGATCCAAATAATCTTTGTACCTGGGCCCTGCGTTGTATGCTGGTTGAAGACGGAAACAGACTAATACTGGTGGATACCGGCATTGGAGACAAGCAGGATGCAAAATTTTTTGGCCACTACTATCTGCAGGGAGTAATATCGCTAGAAGAAGCGCTGAATTCCAAAGGATACTCGAAGCAGGACATCACCGATGTATTCCTTACCCATTTACATTTTGACCATTGCGGTGGTGCCATTATAATTAAGGATAATCAACTATTGCCGGCATTTAAAAATGCCGTTTACTGGAGCAATCAAAATCACTGGATATGGGCAACAGAGCCGAACGAAAGAGAAAAGGCCTCTTTCCTGAAGGAAAATATCCTGCCAATCCGTGAAAGTGGCCAGTTACAAATGATACCGGTTGGAGAAGCGTCTGTTGACGGCTTGAATATAAATGC
>JGI1027J12803_100310838_pt1 | contig 28663 bp, 20 predicted proteins | sample IowNatreferecore_FD_12803 | JGI IMG/M metagenome (IMG submission 12803) | reverse complement strand
GAAATGACTCATATAAGGTGTAAAGCTGTATACAAAGCCCATTCTTTTTCCAGCCCGACTTAAAGTATAAAGCACCGCCGATGCTGTTTACTCCAAAAGAAAAGTCGAATTGATCCTGATAGCGGTAATCTATAGTGGAGATGACGTTTAACGGTAAGCCGGATGATTTTTCAATCTGAATTGATATAAACAATTCCGGTGTCTGTTCATATCCAAAACCCATTTTGAAAATCTGCGGTGATTTTTCCCGATTTGTTTTTGTCTGGATTGAGAATACAGGAATTTCCAATTCCCAACCGGTCATAAGTTTTTCTGAAACATGGAACCGGATCCCCGCTCCGGCACTTCCAAAACTGATTCCAGGGTATCCCGCTGCTTTGGTATGCAGGTAACCGAAACAAATTCCGAACTCTAAGGCCCCAAGATTTTTACCATAAGCAAGTTCCAAACCCTGTTCATGATAATTAATATCTCCACTCTGTTTCAAACTAAGACCCATTCCACTTTTCAAAATCGGAACTGCCATCGAAAATGCATATCCACCAAGTTCTTTCAACAACCATTTCCTTTCAGCGAGCATACCGGCATAAATAGTATTCATGTTGCCCAGACAGGCGGGATTTGTGTTAAATGAAAATGCATCCTTAAAATCAGTGCTGTAAGCACCGCCCGTAACATAATTATTTAAGGATTGAATGTGTATAGTCTGTGTGCGTGCTGCGACACTCAAGAATAACGAAACCAGCACTATTGCGACCCGCATCATCTCATTCCCCCGAACATCTAAATTATTACTGACTGCAAATGCGTCCAACGTTAAAAGACCTTTTATATGTTGTATTAAAACGGGTTGGATTACCTTTGCACGATGCAAATTTTAGATGGCCAGCTCGTTTCCCGTACAATTAAAGAAAGTCTCAAAATGGATGCAGCTGCCCTGGTGGCAGAAGGCAAAAAAATCCCTCATCTCGCGGCGGTGCTGGTTGGCAATAACGGCGCCAGTGAAACCTATGTGGCTGCTAAAGTAAAAGCCTGTAATGATATAGGATTCAAATCCACGATGATCCGGCTTGAAGAGTCGGTGAGTGAAGCCAGGTTGTTGTCTGTTATCGAGGACCTGAATAGTGACATGGATATCGATGGTATACTGGTTCAGTTACCCCTGCCCAAGCATATTTCAGATGAGAAAGTTATCATGGCAATCGATCCATCCAAGGATGTGGACGGTTTTCATCCTGTCAATGTGGGTAAGCTGGTTCTTGGAAAACCCGCATTTATTTCTGCGACTCCTTACGGAATCCTGCTATTACTTGAGTATTTCAAGGTCGATACGGCAGGCAAACAAGCCACCGTAGTGGGTCGAAGTAATATTGTGGGCCGGCCCATGAGTATTTTGCTCAGCTCCAACAGTAATCCCGGCAATTGCACCGTAACTGTATGTCATTCCCATACCAAAAACCTGAAAGAAATCTGTGCCGCCAGTGATATTATTGTTGCTGCCCTCGGAAAACCGGAATTTGTAAAAGCTGATATGGTTAAGGTAGGTGCTGTAGTGATTGATGTAGGCATCACCCGGGTACAGGATCCGACAAAAAAATCCGGATTTGCACTCAAAGGAGATGTCGCATTTGCAGAAGTTTCTCCAAAATGCAGCTTTATTACTCCGGTCCCCGGAGGAGTTGGCCCCATGACGATTGCAGCGCTGATGAAGAACACATTTACTGCACTAAAGCGCAGACATTAAAATATGACCGAATCCATAATTTCAGAAACACAAACCCTGCCACTGGTTGAAGCTTTTTATACCATACAGGGAGAGGGTTTCCACCAGGGTAAAGCGGCATATTTTATCCGACTCGGCGGATGCGACGTAGGATGTGTCTGGTGCGATGTGAAGGAAAGCTGGGATGCTGCTGCCCATCCTTTAATATCAGTTTCGGAAATGGTAAGAACCGCTAAGGAATTCCCGGGCCGGATTGCAGTTGTTACTGGTGGCGAGCCCCTGATGCATGACTGCTTTCCGTTGACCCGTGAGTTGCATAATGCGGGATTTAAAACACATATAGAAACATCGGGAGCCTACCCTTTGAGTGGTGAATGGGATTGGATCTGCCTTTCACCAAAAAAATTTAAGAAACCACTTCCGGCTTCCATCGAAAATGCGGATGAATTGAAAGTTGTTATCTATCATCCTTCAGATTTTGAATGGGCTGAATCTTTTTCGAACGAATTGAAACTCGGATGTAAACTCTTTTTGCAACCCGAATGGAGCAAGAGAGAAAGCATAACGCCCCTGATTTCTGCATATATCATGAATAACCCAAAATGGGAATTTTCACTGCAGCTGCATAAATATATACAGGTGCCTTAAGCAATACTTAAACTCCCGGTAAGCCATTGGCTCGTTCTCACAGTTGCTTTGGAGCTTTAGCTTATTTTTGTTCTTAATGGGTCCCATGAAATTCTATTGTACTTTATTTTTTAGTTTTTTGTTCCTCTGTCCGAAGGCACAATACGATCCCGCCAAAATCGACAAAAAAGCTGTTCAGTTTTTTGATTTATCTATGGATCAGGGCCGGAATGGAAATCTCCAGGAAGGTATCCAGTCTCTTAAGAAAGCGGTGGCCATTGATCCCCGTTATGCTGACGCTTATCTTTCGATGGCGGGTATGTTCACTGAGTTAAAAAATTATCAGGCAGCAGTGGACAATTACAGGATTGCTAAATCTATTGACAGCGTTTATTTCCTCGATTATAACCTTTCCTATTCTCTTCCATTGGCAGGACTGGGCAAATTTGAAGAGGCGCTTGCAGCGGTAACTGTTTTTCAGACCATCCCCTCGCTTCATGAGTCCTCCCTGAGATCGGCAGCTTACAGAAGTAAATGCTACCAGTTTGCGGTTGACTATGCCGCAAAAAAAAATATTTCCTCCTATAAATTCGAACCGGTGAATATGGGAGATAGTGTAAACTCCTCTTTTTCCGAATATTTTCCTACAATTAGCCTGGAAGGTAAACACCTGGTTTTTACGCGGCGGGTAAACGGAATCAATGAAGATTTTTATCAGTCTGATCGGACGGCCAACGGATGGACACGCGCCAAACCCCTGGGAGGAAATATTAATAGTAACGATAACGAAGGAGCACTGAATATTTCCCAGGACGGGCAATGGCTGATTTTTACGGGTTGTAATTTTCACAATGGTTTCGGCAGTTGCGATTTGTATATTTCTTATCTCACGCCTGACGGCTGGAGTTCACCTGAAAACCTGGGCCCTAATTTCAATTCTGAATTTTGGGAATCTGCCCCCTCCCTGTCGCCTGATAAAAGAGATTTGTATTTTACAAGTAATCGTTCCGGCGGCTATGGCGGAAATGATATTTATGTTGCTCACAGGCTTGAAAACGGACGGTGGTCCGTTCCCCAAAATATGGGACCCAAAATTAATACGGCTGGAGATGAAAGTTTTCCTTTTATTCACGCCGATAACAGTTCCCTTTATTTTACCTCGAATGAATTGCCGGGTTATGGAGGAACGGATTTATTTGTCGTACGAAAAACTGCAACCGGTGAATGGGGAGTTCCTGAAAACCTGGGATACCCGATCAACACTATTGAAAATGAAGGCAGCCTGGTGGTAGCTGCAGACGGGAAAACGGCATACTATGCGAGTGACCGGTCCGACAGTCACGGCCTGCTCGACCTTTATTCCTTTGAATTGCGTGAGGATGTACGCCCTGCAAAAACCATTTGGGTTAAGGGAAAAGTATACGATAAAAAAACCGGGGCAGGTCTGCCTTCCTCTGTTGAACTGGGCGACCTGAAAACCAAAAGAATTGTCAGCAAATTGCAAACGGACGAGACTGGAAACTATCTTACAACCTTACCGATTGGCAATGATTATGCCTTTAATGTGAACCGCAAAGGATATTTGTTTTTCTCCGGAAATTTTATGTTGTCCAATCCGACTGCAGATTCTGTTTACGAAATGGATATTCCCCTGCAACCTATCGAGGTTAATGCGAGTATTATTTTAAAGAATATTTTCTTCGATGTGAATCAGTATGAGCTCAAACCAACTTCACAGATTGAACTTGATGAGGTCGTGAAACTGCTGAAAGAAAATCCGCTTGTCTCTATCCAGATAAATGGATATACTGACAATGTTGGAAAACCGGCAGATAATCTTCTGCTTTCAGAAAACAGGGCCAGATCTGTAGTGATCTATTTGAAGGCGAAGGGTATTGATCCAAAACGTCTTTCTTCCAAAGGATATGGTGAAACACAACCCGTGGGTCCGAATTCAACGGAAGCGGGAAGAGCCCTCAACAGACGTACAGAATTGAAAATTTTGAAAGCCAGCTAACTGGCATGTCTTCGGGGAAAAAACCTTTAATCCCTACGTGAACAGTACGGGCACCCTCTTCTTTTTTTGTCTAGAATTGGCAAAAAATTAAATGCACCCTGATTTGCCTTTTCTTATCTCCCTTACCCAGGTTCCTCAGGTCGGTTCGATACAAGCGAGAATTCTGCTCGAACAATTTGGTTCGGCAGAAGCAATATTCAGCAGCTCAGTGCATGAACTGGAGCAGGTCGAGGGTATCGGTAAGATCCGCGCTTATTCTATCAAATCTTTCAGGGATTTCCATATCGCCCAAAAAGAAATTTCGTTTCTGCAACGATATGGTATACGGGCAATTTCCATTCAGGATGGGGATTATCCACAAAGGCTGTTGACTGCCTGCGATGCGCCGGTTCTCCTTTTTTTTAAGGGTAATGCGAATCTCAATGCCCGGAGGATAATTTCAATCGTTGGTACGAGGCGGAATTCAGAATACGGAAAAATTATTACCGAAAAAATTATCCGGGATCTTGAATTTCTGGATGTAACGATTGTGAGTGGTTTGGCATTTGGAATCGATGTTATTGCGCATAAATCTGCTTTAAGATTAAATATCATTACTGTTGCGGTTCTGGCTCATGGTCTTGCTTCAATTTATCCTTCTGAACATAGTCAGTTATCTAAGCAAATGTTAAATCATGGTGGCCTGCTGACTGAATACACCAGCAACGTGAAAGCCGACAGGCACCATTTCCCAATCCGCAACCGGATTGTGGCAGGCATCAGTGATTGTACCCTGGTCATGGAAACCGGCGTGAAAGGCGGTAGTATGATCACAGCGGACCTCGCAAACGGTTATCATAAAGAAGTGTTTGCCTTTCCGGGAAGAGCAACCGATTTTAAAAGTGCAGGTTGTAACTGGCTGATCCGAAATAATCAGGCTACGCTTCTGGAGAGTGCACAGGATCTCATAAGGCTGATGGGCTGGGAAGAAAAGAAACATTCCGTAGAAAGGAAACAGGGAGAATTGTTTGTTGAGCTCAATGAAGTGGAACAAAGAATATTAGAACTTCTGAAGGAGAGAAACCAAATGCATATAGATATTATCAACGCTACTACCGGATTTCCCGGTAGCCGGAATGCGGGCGCATTACTCGATTTGGAAATGAAGGATTTGATTACCAGTATGCCCGGAAGAATTTACCGGCTGAATTGAAAAAAGCGATGGAAATTGAATTTGGGAGCAATTTATCCGTTGCACTATCTTTGCACATGGCAAGAATAAATTCCTCCACATCTTCTCTCCCCCCCAAATTTTTTGGTGACGGTCTTACCTTCGACGATGTCCTGTTGTTACCGGCCTACTCTGCTGTACTGCCGAGGGAAACGGATATACGGACAAACCTGACAAAAAAAATTGCGCTCAACATTCCGATGCTTTCCGCAGCCATGGATACAGTTACAGAAGCTTCCCTGGCTATCGCACTGGCTCGCGAAGGCGGTATGGGCATATTGCACAAAAATATGCCCATAGAAAAGCAGGTTGAACATGTTCGAAAAGTAAAACGAAGTGAAAGCGGTCTGATCATCGATCCGATTACACTGCATGCAGATGCTACAATCGGGGATGCACTCACGCTGATGAAAGAAAACAAAATTGGTGGTATACCGATTGTTGATGCCCAGCACAAACTCGTAGGCATTCTTACCAACCGGGATCTTCGCTTTGAAGACGACAGGAAAAGAAAGATCAGGGAAGTGATGACCAGGGATAATCTTGTAACGGCCGCTGAAGGAACAGATCTGAAAATGGCTGAAACCATTTTGAGAAAATATAAGGTTGAAAAACTGCCTGTAGTCAACAAATCCGGCAAACTGATCGGCCTCATTACTTACCGGGACATCCTCCAGCTTACCAGTTTTCCCAACGCTGTAAAAGATAATTTTGGAAGATTACGCGTAGGCGCTGCACTTGGCATAACTATGGATCTTCTTGACCGGGCTTCAGCATTACTGCAAATCGGAGTGGATCTGGCCTGCCTCGATAGTGCACATGGCCATAATACCGGTGTGATAGATGCACTCAAAAAAGTAAAAAAGAATTTTCCAAAACTACAGGTCATCGCAGGAAATGTAGGTACCGCCGCCGGTGCAAAAGCCCTGGCAGCAGCCGGTGCAGATGCCGTAAAAATCGGCGTGGGTCCCGGATCGATCTGCACTACCCGAATCGTAACTGGTGCAGGAGTTCCTCAGATCACTGCTATTATGGAAGCCGCCTCGGTACTGAAACCGCTCGGGATACCTTTGATTGCGGATGGTGGTATCCGTTATACCGGCGACCTGGTGAAAGCAATTGCTGCAGGAGCCAACGTGGTTATGATGGGGAGTGTTTTTGCAGGAACCGAAGAAAGCCCCGGCGAAACCATCATATATGAAGGCAGAAAGTTCAAACAATATCGTGGCATGGGATCTCTGGGCGCGATGACACAGGGAAGCAGTGACAGATATTTTCAGGATGTGGAAGACGGAATAAAAAAACTTGTGCCGGAAGGTATTGAAGGCAGGGTGGCTTTCAAAGGGAACCTGAATGAAGTTGTACAACAGTATGTCGGTGGGCTAAGAGCCGGGATGGGCTACTGTGGTGCAAAAAATATTTCAGCACTGCAGGGGGCTCAATTCATAAAAATCACCAACGCGGGAATGCAGGAAAGCCATGCACACGATATAGAAATCACCCGTGAATCTCCTAATTACAGCCGCTAAAAACCCCCTTCTGCAAAAAATGCTGATGAAGCGGACCATTCTTGTTTTCTTATTATTCGCTTTCAGCGTTTCAGTCCCTGCGCAACAAAGGAAAGATTCATGTTCAATGGAAATCAGTCTGCTTACCTGTGCGCCAGGCGCAGATCTCTATTCCATTTTCGGACACACAGCCATTCGTGTACGTGATTCCGTAACAGGTGTAGACATCGTTTACAATTACGGTACGTTTGACGATTCGGATCCCCTGTTCTATATTAAATTCATGCGGGGCATTATGCGGTATTCCCTTTCAGCTGAAACTTATGAGAATTTCATGCAGGAATATGAATATGAACACCGGTCGGTGGTGGCCCAGATATTGAACTTAAATTGTAAGGAAAAAAGTCTTTTGTTTAGTAAATTAAAAAAGAATACTCTGGAGGAAAATCGTTTTTATGATTATCATTTTCACACAGATAATTGCACTACGCGCGCCGGGAGGGTTATAGAAGAAAATACCGCTGACTCACTAATTTATAAAAATATACTTCCTGTAAACACATTCAGTGGCCGGGGAATGAGTTTCAGAGATATGATTCATGAATACCTGGACAAAGAACAGGCCAGCTGGTCAGAATTTGGAATTGACCTGTTTCTTGGAGCGAACCTGGATGCGAAAGTCACTAATTCGGAAGCCATACATTTTTTACCTGACTATTTGTACCGGGGTATTGACATTTCAGTTTCAGGAAACAAATCAATAGTGGAATCCAGAAAGGCCCTGCTGAATTTTTCCGAAACCAAACACTATTCTGAGGGTTTAACTCCCAAAGCCTTTTTCATATGCCTGTTTTTGGCTACGATCATACTTTTTATTTTCCGGACTTCTCCCGCTCTCGCAAGAACCCTGCTGATCTTCGATATCGTATTTTTCTCAGCCCTGGGCCTCCTGGGTATGCTGATGACTGCGATGTGGTTAGGTCGCGTGGACGATGTTTGCAGAAATAATATAAATATAGCCTGGGCTTTACCTACGCATCTGCCGATAGTTTTTTTTATTCGCAAAAAAAGAGGCTGGATAAAATATTATTTTCTTATTACGGCAATCATCGCAGCTTTGCTGGCAATCGGATTTAACTGGTGGCCGCAGACCATGAATTCCGCGGTATTGCCCATATTGGGAATCATCATATTCCGGAGTTTTTATCAATTTCAAAATCGGAATCATGCAGAAAACGTTCCTTTTCCGCGGGGGAAAACTGAATTATGAAATTGAGGGCAGCGGCCTATCAGTTATGCTGGTCCATGGATTTACAGAAGACAGGCAGATCTGGGAACCTTTTTTATCAGGAATCAAAAAAAAATATCAATGGATTCTGCCTGATCTCCCCGGGAGCGGAGAATCACCCTATAACGAATCTCTTTCAACACTGAAAGATTTTGCGGAAGCGCTATACGCGATAATTGAAAATGAAAATATACAGGAATTCGTGTTGATTGGTCATAGTATGGGAGGATATATCTCGCTGTCCTTCGCAGAAAAATACCCTGAAAAGATTAAAGGACTGGGACTCTTTCATTCCAGTTCATACCCTGACAGCCCCGAAAAAAAAGAAGCCCGGGAGAAAAGCATACAATTTATTCAAAAAAACGGGGGCGCCCCTTACGTGGAGCAGGCCATACCCGGACTCTTTTCGGAAGGATTTAAAGCGGAGCACCCCGAACAAATCAGCAAACTGATTGACCGTTACGCCAACTTCAGCGTGCAATCACTCGTACAGTACCTTGAAGCCATGAAACAGAGGCCTCCAACTACAATGGTGTTGAAATCAATCAATAAACCGGTATTATTTATTATAGGGGAAGAAGACAAGGCCGTATCCGTAAAAGACCAACTGGAACAGTGCTATTTACCCCGGATTTCGTATATTCATATCCTGACCCAAACGGCCCATATGGGCATGATCGAAAATACCAGCCTGTGCAATAAACTGATTGATCGATTCCTTGAACAGATTCCATTTTAATCTAAAGCAGTTACCCTATCGTGCACCGATATTTTCCTATCATATGCCTGTCCATGTTTTTTACTCTCATGACTTTGAGCGGTTTCGGCAAGCATATTAAAGGCGGTGAAATTCACTATACCTACCTGGGGCCATCTCCAACAAACCCTGGCTTTGACAGATATCAACTGCGCCTGCGATTATTCATAAGCTGCCAGTCAACCCAGGGACAATTGGAAGAATCTGTAATTCTGGGTATTTACCGGATCTCAGATGGATTTCATGTAGATAACGTGCAGGCAGTCCTGGACCGCGTACACAGCAAAATGATTAGTCTGACTTCCCCCAGCCCCTGCATAGTGCATCCGTCGCCGGTCTGTTACTGGATCCGGGAATTTACTGTTATAGAAGAGCTGCCAAGGGACCCCAGTGGTTATATGGTTATATTTCAAAGATGTTGCCGTATTGACGGGATCAAGAATATCCTTCCCAGCGTAAACGCGGGGGCATCCTATTTTTGTCAGATTCAGGGTACCAATTCAATTGGTGCTACCGGAGTGAATTCAAATCCGGACTTTGGAATTAAGGACACGGTTCTTATCTGCCAGGGTAAGAGGTTCAAGATTGATTACAGTGCTACCGATACCGATGGAGATTCCCTTACTTATGAGTTTGCACCGGGATATTTGGGAGGCGGAACGAATAATGCCGTGGTAACCAATCCCGGGCCACCTTCCAGTTGGGTGGCATTGACCTACCGAAGTGGATACAACGGATTGCAGCCAATGGGCCCTAATGTTACAATCGATAGAAAGACCGGCGTCATTTCTGGCACTGCCCCACCGGGCGGCGATTATGTGGTTTGTGTCATGGTAAATGAATGGCGGGCCGGTTTACTGGTTTCTTCCCATAGAAAAGATTTTATTGTATCCGTTGACGATCGCTGTGATTTTCCTTCTGCCGATCTTAACCCGGGTTATATATCCTGCAATGGATTTGATTTCAGTTTTCATAATGAAGCAAATACAACTCCATTAATACATAATTACTATTGGGACTTTGGAGTTCCCGGTCTCACCAATGATACCAGCACACTTGCCAGACCCACTTATACATTTCCGGATACCGGCGTATATACCGTCCGGTTTTTTGTCAACAAGGATGAGCCCTGCACTGACAGTGCAAGCACACTCATGAGCGTATTCCCGGGCTTTTCTCCTGGATTCAGTTCTCTCGGTACTTGTATTCTTAATCCGGTAATTTTTAAAGATACCACCCACTCAAAGTATGGAACAGTTTCATCCTGGTTCTGGAATTTTGGTGACAACGATAATCAGGGAGATACTTCGCGAACCCAGAGTCCTTCCTATAAATACAGTGATACCGGCCTTAAAAACATTTCGTTGATCGTTGCGAATTCCAAGGGATGCATGGATACCGTAAGCCAATCAATTGTTATAACAGATAAGCCGCTCATTTTTTTCCCATTCCGCGACACCCTGATTTGCAATATAGATACCCTTCAGTTGCATGCCCAGGGCTTTGGAAATTTTACCTGGGCTCCTGCTGCGGACATGATCGATCCGAATACTCCGGATCCTTCCGTATATCCAAAAACCACAACCTGGTACACAGCCACCCTCGATCAATCGGGCTGTGTGAATTCCGATTCCCTGCGTGTTCGTGTGGTTGATAAGGTGAACCTTTTTGCGGGAAATGATTCGACGATTTGTCTGGGCGACACCATTACTTTAAATCCTTCCGGGAACGGATTGTATTTTGACTGGTCACCAGTATCCACGATAGATAATCCCAAATTAAAAAACCCGCATGTATCACCTTTGGGAACTACAACCTATACGGTGATTGCCAGCATTGGCAAATGTAATTCCACAGGTTCGGTGAATATTAAGGCCATTCCATATCCTCTTGCAAACGCCGGTCCGGATGCTTTTATCTGTTGGAATGACACACTGCAGATAAATGCAACAGCGAAAGGTGTCCGGTTTGTCTGGCTACCCACAACGTATCTAAGTGATCCAACCGTCCTAAATCCAAAAGCGTTCCCACCTCAGACAGCGGTGTATGAATTATTGGTTTATGATACGCTCGGGTGCCCGAAACCGGGAGTTTCAAGAACAGTCGTTAATGTGAACCCGCGCATATTGGCATTTGCCGGAAATGACACCTCTATCGTAGTCGGTCAACCGCTCCAGTTGCATGGCTCAGGAGCTCCATCCTTTCTCTGGTTCCCGGATTATGGATTGAATAGAAATGATATTTCCGATCCGATGGCCACGTTAACACAGAACCAGACCTATGTGATGAAAACTTTTACGGAAGAAGGATGCTTTGCCTACGATACGATTAACATTAAGGTATTCACGACTGCTCCGGATATCTTTGTACCAAATGCTTTTACACCTGACCACAGCTCCAACAATATTTTCCGGCCTATCCCGGTGGGTATTTCCAGGCTCGAATATTTCCGGGTATATAATCGCAACGGGATGCTCATATATAACACGAGCCAGATTGGACGCGGCTGGGACGGCACCTATAACGGAAAGGCACAACCTGTCGGCGGGTATGTCTGGATGGTTGAAGGAACAGATTATACAGGCAGGGTGGTCGTTAAAAAAGGCACGGTGGTGCTCATCCGTTAAATTCTTTCATCAAAAAATATTACGGTGTGAAAAAAATCATCTGCATTACCGGGGCAAGTTCCGGTTTTGGGGAAGCATGCGCTTATACGTTTGCTGAAAACCATTATGATCTGATTATTACGGGACGACGACAGGAAAAACTAAAAAATCTGAAAACTGTTCTGGAAGAAAAATTCGGCGCCAGGGTTTACCCACTTCCATTGGATGTCTCGGACAGAGCCGCGGTAAATAACGCATTTGGTTCCCTGCCTGAGGATTGGAAAAAAATTGAGCTGCTTTTAAACAACGCAGGGTTGGCGCTTGGAAGGGATAATTTTGACGAAGCTTCAATCGACGACTGGGAAACTATGATCGATACAAATCTGAAAGGTGTTTTATATGTTTCAAAGGCTATTATCCCAAATATGATTCTACGGAGAAGTGGTCATATAATCAATATCGGTTCCACTGCCGGAAAGCAGGTTTACCAAAAGGGCAATGTGTATTGCGCAACAAAACATGCCGTCCAGGCCGTTTCCGAAGCCATGCGAATAGATTTGCTCCCGCACAAAATCAAAGTAACCGTTATTCATCCGGGAGCTGCAGAGACGGAATTTTCACTTGTCCGCCTCAAACAGGATACTAAGGAAGCAAAAAAAGTCTACGAGGGTTATGAACCCCTGCATGCAGAAGACATTGCGAATATTGTTTATTACGCTGCCTCCCTTCCGGCACATGTATGTATAAATGAAATGGAAGTCACCTGCCTGGCCCAGGCCAACGCTTACTATCTTTTTAAAGAGCCGAACGGATGATACATTAAATATTCCAGTCTGACTTAACGTTGCTTCGGTGGCTGCGCAGCCAGTTCTGCCAGAGAAATCCTGATTTGAATGCCCGCACGCGTTGTCGTGACCGGTGGAGAACTTGAAATTTTTGGAATGGTTCTTCGCTCATCAAAATAAAATTTCAGGTTTATGCGATTGTTGATCACATAGTCGATAGAGGGAGATATACTTATAACCTGCTGCCCGCCCACCGGCACAGCTGCATTCTGATCCAGATAACTGTTCGTAGTGGCATCGTCACGGAAACTCATATCGAGTCTCAGCGTTAAATCATTTTCCAGTCTGTTCGTGGGTCCGTTTTTACCCGGAATTTTTATTTTGAAAGGTAGCGGAACACCCCGTTTCCGGAAGCCAAGACCAAATATATATTCAGTGGAACTGGTTTCACTCATCTGGTAGTCAATCAGACTTAAACTTAACTGTCTTGACTTACTGAAACTGAATTTTGCCTGCAGCTGGTTTACGAACTGCATATCCAAATCGATCAGGGGTGCAAACTGTTCGCTGATGGTAACATTGGGTACCATAAAGTATGGAATAAAATTCCCTGTAAGTGTATCTATAAATCCTGGTTGTCTTACACCAAAAGGGTCCTGGTAACTCAGGTTTGAATTATATGTGTTCATGCTTAGTGTGCTATTATACCCGTCAGAAATACTGAAATTTGTAAATATTTTCTGTAATCCCGGAATGCGAGTCAGGCCGTTGTAGGTCAGATGCCAGTTTGGTTTTGGAAGATAACCGGAGAATGGATTGAATTTGATATTAGGATTGTCTTCCTGCACCAAAGCAACCGTGTTCGGCGATTTGCCACTATATGCGGCAATAAAAGCAGGGATTAAAACATCCTGGGCATATTTTCCATAGCCTTTCGCATATCCGTCTCCTGTTTGTATTCCGCCGGAATAAGGATTCTGTTTTCCAAGCCGCTGGGATATAATGCTTCTGTAATTTTCAAAAGCCTGAAAAGTGGAGGATATCTGATTTGAATTGTTGTTTTCGAAAAGTGTTTTTATGGAAATGAAACTGATGCTAAAGCTGCCGGCCGTATAAGGATTAAGACGTGCAAAAGTATTTCCGCCGGTGGTGTCTTTATATAGTTCGGTATAATTTTTTCCGAAACTCTTGCTGACGTTTAAGGTGATATTTAAATCACGTACCGGTTGTATCTGGGCAGCAATCGTGAGGATCTGGTTAAAGCTGGCCTGATTCTGGAAATTAAAGAGCGTATCCGTCGTCAACAGCCCTTTTTTTGCTAACCGGTTCACGTAGGCAGTATCGGGTTGTTCTCCGAAGACATATCCCCAGCCTGGCTCATTCGACTTTAGGTCCATGCCGAGAAAATGGGTGCTGTCAGTATATCCATAAATGGTGGATGCCGAGATTTCAGAATAGTTGATCGTAATATCCTTTACGCTGGTGATAATTTTCGCAAGTACTTTCATGACACCTCTCAATCTTGCCTCTTCATTATAATTTGGAGGTGGCCTATTCTGATTCAGACTATCATTACTTTTCCCCGGCAGATTTGGAGGGGGTGCAGGTGTTTGCTGGTCGAGCTCACGCAACAATCTCCATTTGGCATAGAGTCGCGTTAGGTTTAAGTCTGCGGATGCATCTTTTTTCTGATTGTTTTGAATGAAATTTCCGAATTGTGTGGCAAGCGTCGACGCCCCGGTCCATTGATAAGATGATCCATAACCCAGCCGAAGTGTTGTCCAATCGAGAAATGGGATCTTGGTGGTCGGCACCGTATATGTAAAGTTTGCCGTTTGATTATAGGCAATTGTTCTGCCGCCTTTCCAGAAATTGTGCCACATCTGTTTCTTTTCTGCTTTGTCGAGTCTTCCGCTATCTTCATCCACCCAGCTTTTATTTATTGCCGCGAAGTCGATATTCAGGGATCGCGTAATGTCCCATCGCACGATATATGTTCGGTCAATGGTAAAAAATTTATTGAATGTTTCAGGAATCTGATACTTACCGCCTCCAACATTTCTCGCCTGGTACGCACCATACTGCCTTACTACATCACCGCGGAAAGTCAGCACGGCCGGAACTGGATTCAGATTAAAATCCCTGAATAGCGAATACCATGGCGATCGCGATTTAATCATTTTTCTGAATGGTTCCCAATATTTAGGTGTGCCTACAAAATTATATCCGAGTCCTCCTTTGTAGACAGTGAGTTCGTCTTCCTGGGCAATAGGATTGTGATGCGATGTGCGGGTATAGGAATAGCTGAAGTCAAAATTTTCTATACTCCAGATCTTTAATTTCTTCCCCTCGATATTATTCCGTCTCACATTGGTGAAGTTGAAACTCCTGATTTGCGTCTCATCCACGGCAACCTGTTCGATGGAGTCCCGCGATGATGGTGGTGCTAAATCAATTTTCTGTGCTAGTGTTACATCCAGATCATAAGGATCATATTCCGGTGTTATCTTGCTTTTCGACCAGCTGCCATAAAATGGAATGGACAGGCCGAGATTCCTGGGCAATAATTTTCCGAGTTCAAGTTGTGTTGCAATATCCAGTTGGGTTGCGCTGCTAAGCGCACGTTCATTGATGCTTTGGTCGATGCTCCCGAATCCTATTGACTGAGTCCGGGCCGATAAATAAAGCGTTCCAAGATCTGCAAGTTTAATGTCAACCCGTCCATTTGCCGCATACCCACCCTGATCATTCAGATTCGAAAGCCGGAGTTCATCAAACCATACTTCGGTACAGACCGGCGTTGAAGAAATGTTTTCAACGCCGAGGAACATCGCCTGTACCTGGCCGAGATTGGGATTTCCAAACATAGAATAGACCCGCCTACTTGACACATCAATTTCCTGATAGAAACCAGATGTATTTCCCGTCGCATTCCGGGCTTCTTTCAATTGCACCAATCGCTGAAGTGTTAGATTAAGACTGTTGGAATCCGGCCAGATCTGTGTATCCAGTGTTGACCCCCACGGCGTTACCTGCAAAGGAATTCGAACCTCATAGAAATTATTAATGAAGTCACTTCCCAGCCGGATTACCGCCGCAATCTGATTATTTTGCAATCCATTGGCCGAACCCCTGGATTCAGCATGGATAAACATTTCCATTTTTCCATAGCGACGCAAATCGTAATTGGTATTTTTATAAACGCCACGTGCCTCACTGGGTAACAGGGCGCAAATCTGCAGGCTCATGGATTGCTCATTCAGCAATAGGTTCACATTGTTTGTACTTAACTGCTGTTGCCTTTCAACTCCGGGCGGTATCACATAGGGAATAGGCGTGCGCGTACTGTTCTGTTCAATATTTACAGCCGTTACATCCACCGTGGTCGGGCTGTTTGGAGGTATTGGTATATACTGACCAGTAGTGTCCAGCAGATAATTGAAATTGCGCCATGAATCGCGGATCAACTGGAATTCTGCGAACCGGCAGACGACCGAATCTGTCCATCCGTGCATGTACATCCGGATAAAACGAATGGATTTGAAGTCAGGAATATTTCCCACTTTTTGCGTGTATGCATTGATGGGAATCCGGAACTGATACCAGGTTTCCAGTGTCGTTTTATCACTCTGATAAAAATTAGTTGAATCCGAAATAAAATTTTGACCCACCACCATCTTGCTTGGAATGAGGTCGACTTTATATTCGAAATATTCTTCCAGTTCATTCATAGTGTTATCGTGATCCAGGTCTTCCTGATCAGGATAAAGCGTGCTGGCATCCACATAGGTTGCTCCCGGTGGTGCAATGGGAGAATTTCCCTCTGGATTATTGATATTTTTATAACGGCCAAGTATATCCGTTTGTGTAGCATCGTATGAGGGCGCACGATAGTTTAGATAGTCGTCGGCTGAGGGATCGTTCAGTGCGCTTTGATAAACAGGAGAACCAGTGCCGAAGAGAACCGCCAGCCTGCCGAGGTAATTTGAGAATTTCACCTGTTCAGCTGTATCAGTCATTCCGTCAAAACCCTGATCCTGGTAGGGCCGGTCTGAAGGATCATTGCTGAATGCATTCGTTGTTTGTACTGCGTTGAATGGTACCCTTCCCCAAACCGAAGAGTTGTCAATTGCCGCCGGAATATTTGGCGTGTTCAATCCATTTTCAAATAATTTTCTGCCGTCTTTTAAGACATCTTCCGAAACAGAACCCAGGTCCAGGTAAAGCTGTCCACCGGTTCCGTTATTATTGCCTGTCAGAAAGGGACTTTGCATCCAGAATTCGATGTACTGTACATTGGATGTCTCAAAATCCGTCTGGTCGATTGCCCGCATAATGCCGCCCCACCTGCTGGCCGGATTTGTCAAATGTCCGGAAGGATCCATGCTCGCTGGCCTGGCATCAAAATTATACGGACCTTTTTGATTGGGGAAATAGGAAACATCGAAAGTGATCAGCTGTGCCTGACCGAATTCCGGGGTAACGGTCGGGAACAGTTGATTGATATTAACGGGATAAACTCTTGGATCCTGAAAATTCTGATAGTTTTTTACCGGATTATTATTACTTGACCGGTCCTGCAGGGTAGGTTCAATATTATACCAGGCAAATTTTGAACGATTATATCCATAGGGCAGAGAATCATTCAGTGTCGCTTCCGGGAATAAGCCATTTCCCGCCGGTGTGGATGCCAGTGCCCAGGAAGTAATCGGGAAACGGAGATCCACTGAACTGGTAGAACCTTCAAAATCATCTATGTAAATGGTACCACTGTTGCCCTTACCGATTTGAGGCGGGTGACCCGGTTGCAGGTAGGCAGCTTCACCGACGGCGGTTATGGTACTCATTTCTTTCGACGAGAACCAGGGCATCTTATTCAGGAATCTGGTTAGTCCCGGCCACTGCGATCGAAAATTTGCGTCCAGGCCATACATAGTATTCCGGATCGGATCCTCACCATAATTTGTCTTAGTAAAATAAGGTCGTTCATTGAGCCGCTCAATGGTACCACCGATAGAAAGAGATTGCTCTGCCGTGCTTTTGGCAACATAGTCAAAACGCAAACCCATGAATCCCTGCTGCTGGGTTCCATAGCTGGCATTATTTTCATATGCCACATGCACGGGCACACCGGATTGGATAATGGACGGGTTAATTACTTTTACTGAGCCATTAGTATAATCAACTGTGTAGTCAATATTCTCCCGTAAAATCTGACCTCCGGCTGTAACTCTCACCGAACCCTGAGGAACGTTGAAAGCGCCGAGTGAAATATCTGAACTTGCCGTTCCCTTGGCAACACCACTCAAATAATATTTATCAACCGCCGCAAAGGTTTTCGCAACTTCTTTAATGGTATCGTAAAGCTGGGTAAATACATACTGGCTCGCGAGAGACGGTGAATTCTTGAACGCCAGGGAATCGAGGTCATTCCCGAATGGTTCCAGCAAGGGAAATATGATTCGTGCCTGCGAAGAAACCACAGTATATCCTTCCACATAATCAAACACGCCGTCAGGTTGCGGATCCAGGTGAGCATTGAGACGGTCCAGATTCAGAACTGTAATTAATGGGACTCCCCCCTGATCACCAGCTGGTAAATATCTTTTTGTGCCTTCACCAGCCTGTTCATAAAGAATATTCATCTGAAAACCTGCAGGCTGAATATTTGCCAGGTAAGATCCGGTCCCTGTTTTCAGGGTATAAATATTCTTCATCATAAGGTTCCAGATGGGAAGCTTGGTGCGCTGCGACGTTGCCTTCAGCAATTTCAGGTAAAGGACCTTCTGTGCTCCGGGATTGACACCGAGAGTAGTATCCGGTGGCACATCCTGTGAAAATTCGCCTACCTGGTAGATTTTTCCGTTATAACTATACTGAAAAGCTACCCCCAATACATCATTTGGCTGCAGTGTCTGGTTAAGTGAAATGAATCCTACCTGTTGATTGTAGGTGTAATCGGTTGGATTGAGTTTGCGGGCATAAACCTGTTCATAGTCCTGCACCTGGACAAGGCCAAGGCCGGTGAGCACACCGATTACCTGGGTTGAAACCCGGCTGCCCGGATTATTTATGATGCTCCGGTATTCGCTGTTAGCATCGTTGAACGGATAAGGCTGATTGGTAAGAGGCCGGAGATTTGAATTATAAGGTTGAGGTTCCCCAAGGTCCATCAAACCAACTACCTGTCGTGCCTGAGTGGAAGTACCGTTCCGGTTGGTTACCCAAACCTCCATTCTGAGAATCTGAACCTGCGAAGTAATAACTGGCAGGTTAGACATCGCCTTATTGTAGTTATTCCTGAAAAACTGGGCGAGCAGAAAGTGCCGGTTTTCATCATAATCATCCGCTTTGAACTGATAGGTGGTTAGGGATGCCCCACCCTGTAAGGTAGTCGACTGGTTCTGGGATCGCTGACTCGCAATGACACCCGTAACAAATAATTTTCCAAACTGGAGCTGGGTCTTAATGCCGAAAAGGGATTGCTGGGACGACATAAGTGTACTGCGAGTAGTAAAAGATGTATTACCCACTTCAATTTTTTTCACGATATCGTCAGGGCCACCGGTATATTCCAGTTTAAGCTGGTTCATCCAGTCGAAGGAAGCCTGGGTATTATATGAAATGGGAAGTTTGAGTTTACTTCCTATATTTCCAAGTACGTTGACATTGGCGTCCATGTTAAAATCAAGACCACCGGTTTTCCTGGCTGCTTCAGGCAGGGTCGGGTTTTGAACATTCTGTCCCTGATATCCTGCCAGGATATCCACATTGCCCTGGGGCCGGATATCTATTTTACCATTTCCAAAAAGCCTGTTGAAAAGATTATTATTAATATTCAGTTTGGGTTGCTGAAGCCTGCGATTCAATTCACTTAACATATCGGCCCGCTGCCGGAAATAATTTTCCTCCGACCGCTGTGAGGATAGTTTCAAATATTCTTCATAAGTATAAGAGGTCGGGGTCCGGTAATACTTGTTCCCGATTTTTTCCATCAGGTAATAGCGATTGGTTTTCGGGTCATATTCGATGGAATCCTTAAGATTGGAGGGATTTTTCAGATCGAATGCATTTCGTTCAAAACTGCTGATCTGGTCACCACGGCGGTCGTGAATGGGGTAATGGAGCGTATCTGCAGGAAACGGGCGCTTAGTTGTATCCGGTTTGTTCTGGGCATAGACCTTTGCCGGCGCAAGAGTGACAACCGTGATGGCAGCAGTCCATACCGTGATAATGATAATCTGAAGCAGATGCCTGGTCAAACTTCCTCAGTAATTAGTTAGGTATAATTCCCGACTATAGGCTAAAGGATTTTTAAAACTTGCTTAATGATGTCTTCGACTTTTTGTGGAACCGGTGCACCCTGGGCCAGCTTTTTTAATGCCTGTTCGGCCACTGGCCGGGCGATGCCTAAAGACACCAGAGCATTCAACGCATCCTGCTCCAATGTATTGTTTATCAATGGGGAAATATTTGATCCAACAAATTTTTTACCGACCTTATCCCGAAGTTCCAGTACGATCCTTTCGGCTGATTTTTTTCCAATACCTTTTATACTTTCCAACTGTTTCGTATTGCCGAGCACGATGGCCCTTGCCAGTTCTTCCGGTTTCATTGCAGACAGCATCATCCTGGCTGTAGATGCACCCACTCCGGAAACACTCAACAACTGAATAAACATTTCTCTTTCTCCTGTATCAGAAAACCCAAAAAGAATTTCATCATCTTCTTTTACCTGGTGATATATGTGCAGGAGTCCCTTGTCGAGATGCTGGATTTGAGAAAAAGTGTGCAGACTGATTTGCACTTCATACCCCACTCCCTGCACATCCACATGGATAAACGCCGGACTCTTATACACAAAATCGCCCCTGAGAAAGGTTATCATGAGCGCGAAAATAGTATTTTTAAACCGCGCAAATATTTTATAAAAACCCACGATCTTTGTCGAATGACCCAAAAGATCTCTGCCGCTATTACAGCAGTTAGCGGCTATGTGCCGGAAGATATCCTCTCTAACGGCGACCTTGAGAAAATGGTTGATACAAACGATGAATGGATCCGCACCCGAACTGGTATTTCCGAAAGAAGAATTCTGAAAGGCTTAAATAAGGCAACCTCGGACTTATGTGTCCCTGCAGTGCTTAGCCTTTGTGAAAAAAGGGGCATCTTACCTTCTGAAATAGATTGTATTATCGTTGGAACCGTGACCCCGGATATGCTTTTTCCATCTACGGCTAACCTGGTCTGCGAAAAAACGGGGGCAGCTAACGCATGGGGGTTCGACCTGCTGGCGGCCTGCAGTGGGTTTCTTTACAGCCTGACCACCGGCGCCTCCCTGATTGAAAGCGGCAGGTATAAAAAAGTCGTGGTTGTAGGGGCAGATAAAATGAGTTCCATCGTTGACTACAGCGACCGGAGCACGTGTATTATTTTTGGGGATGGTGCCGGAGCTGTTTTATTAGAACCAAATTTTGATGGTCTCGGGGTATTGGATAGCATCCTTAGAAGCGATGGAAGCGGGAAAGCCCATCTTCATATGAAATCTGGCGGTTCGCTGAGTCCGGCAACGATCGAAAGTGTCGCGCGAAAAGAACATTTTATATATCAGGAGGGTCAGCCGGTTTTCAAATTTGCTGTAACCCGGATGGCAGATGTGAGCGAAGAACTACTTAAGAGAAATAACCTAACCGGAGACGACATTGCTTTTCTTGTACCGCACCAGGCAAATAAACGAATAATTGATGCCACGGCTAACCGGATCGGACTATCTGATGAAAAGGTTATGGTTAACATCCAACGATACGGAAATACAACCGCAGGAACTATCCCCCTTTGCCTTTCAGATTGGGAAGACCAGTTGAAAAATGGTGATTTGCTGGTTCTGGCTGCATTTGGCGGTGGCTTTACCTGGGGTGCCACATTGGTGAAATGGGGATGCTAAGAATGAATATTAAAATACGAAAAGCTGTCGCTTCAGATTGTGTTCAGATGATGGAACTGATACGGGAATTGGCTTTATTTGAAAGAGCACCCGATGAAGTGACCGTAACCCTCGAACATTTCATTGAGACCGGTTTTGGAGTCAAGCCTGTATGGTACGCTTTAGTTGCAGTTGAAAACCGTGATGGATCAGAAAAAATAGTGGGTATCAGCCTGTGGTATATGCGATACTCAACCTGGAAAGGATTACGGTTATACCTGGAAGATCTCATAGTAACTGAATCATACCGAGGCAAAGGCATTGGCAAAAAACTATTTGATGAAACCATCGCAGAAGCAGGAAAACTTGGTGTTAGCGGAATGATGTGGCAGGTACTTGACTGGAATCAAACTGCAATTGATTTTTATAGAAAATACGGTGCAGATGTCAGCAGAGAATGGCTCAATTGTAGTCTGGAAATCCAAACTTAGTCCACTCCCGTCGCAGTCACTGATTTGTCAATCTTGCCAATCAGCCCCTGCAAAACTTTACCCGGGCCGATTTCGTTAAAATGGGTCGCCCCATCAGCAATCATCGCAACAATGGATTGTGCCCAGCGCACCGGACCGGTGAGCTGATCAATCAGATTTTTTTTGATCTCTTCTTTGTCCATAACGGATTTGGCCACGATGTTCTGGTAAACCGGACATGCCGGATTATAGAAAGTGGTTTTTTCGATCGCAGATTTTAATTCTTCGCGGGCTGGTTCCATCAATGGAGAATGAAACGCACCCCCCACTGGAAGGATTACGGCCCGGCGGGCACCCGCAGCTTTCATTCTTTCACAACCCAGTTCAATTCCTTTAAGGGAACCACTGATTACAATTTGCCCCGGACAATTATAATTCGCCGGAACCAGAATTTCACCGGTTTCCGTTACAATTTCACGACAGATGGCTTCCACTTTTTCATCGTCTAATGCAAGCACTGCGGCCATTGTCCCCGGGTTTGAAGTGCAGGCTTTCTGCATGGCAGAAGAACGTATGATGACCAGCCGCATTCCATCTTCAAATGACAATGCACTATTGGCGACCAATGCCGACAACTCTCCGAGAGAATGTCCGGCAACCATTTCGGGCCTGGAATTGTCGACAGTTTTATAAGCGATTACCGAATGAAGGAAAATTGCAGGTTGAGTAACGTTGGTTTTTCTTAGATCGGCTTCGGATCCGTTGAACATAATGTCTGAAAGACGGAAGCCTGCTATTTCATTTCCCTGTTCAAAAAGTTTTTTTGCAAAAGCGCTTTGATCATAATGGTTTTTTCCCATTCCCGTATATTGAGAACCCTGCCCTGGAAAAACATAAGCATGCTTCATATTCGACTTAGAGGTTAAAAAACAAATTTGCCACAAAGCGCCGACTCAACAAAGAAAATCTTTCAACTCTTTCAGCTAAGGTCAGACGAAATCAGTTTAATAAATTCGGTTCTTGTTTCATTCTTCTGAAATTCTCCGTAAAATGCTGAGGTTGTGGTTACTGAATTCTGCTTTTGAACGCCCCTCATCATCATGCAAAGATGGGAAGCCTCAATCACTACAGCTGCACCCAGAGGTTGCAAAGAGTCCCGGATTGCATGTAAAATCTGTGTGGTTAACCTTTCCTGCACCTGCAGGCGTCTTGCGAATACATCGACTACCCGCGCAATTTTACTTAACCCGGTGATCCATCCGTTAGGAATATATGCAACATGTGCCTTTCCGAAAAAAGGAAGCATATGATGTTCACAAAGGCTATAGATTTCTATGTCCTTCACGATTATCATTTCGCTCATATGCTCATGAAATTTGGCGGAATCAAGTATGGAATTTGCATCCAGTTCATAGCCCTGCGTAAAAAACTGCATGGCTTTGGCTACACGTTCGGGTGTCTTATTGAGTCCTTCCCGATCAGGATTCTCTCCCAGCTTGCCCAGTATATCCTTATAATTTACAACCAGCGACGCGGTTGTTTTTTCGTCGTACTCTTCTGTTTTTTTATAGGTCATTTTATCAGCTTATTTCCCCGGACTGCAGCCGAAGGTGTATTTAAAGATTCTATCAATTTAATGATTAATTTTTTATGCCGGGTATTCTACGAAATTTCTCTCTGTCTCATATAAGCGAACTGATAAATCCAGTTTGGCATCCAAGTGTCTGCGCAGGATCTCATAAATTACAAATACAATATTCTCGGCTGTTGGGTTCAGTTCTGCAAATTCCTGTGTATCCAGATTCAGATTTTTGTGATCAAACCTGGAGAGCACATGCTTTTGAATAATAGATGAAAGATCAGACAGGTCTATTACATAACCCGTAACCGGATCGGGAACACCGGATACTTTTACTACGAGTTCATAATTATGGCCATGATAATGCGGATTGGAACATTTTCCAAACTGCTTCAGGTTTTGCTCGTCTGTCCATCCCGGCACAAATAATCTGTGCGCTGCATTAAAATGTTCCTTTCTGAAAATAGCAACTTTCTTATCCATAATTTATTATCCGAAATATTCCACAAAGATGCGTGGGGTTTCGTACAATTTTACCGAATGTAACTTAACGATCGCCGGAAGCCGGTCAATCAGCTGATTCCAAATACCTATGACCAGGTTTTCTGTCGAACACATTTTCCCTTTTAAAAAATCCACTTCAATATTCAGATTCTTATGATCCAGCTTTTCTGTAACATGTTCCTTAATAATCCCGCTCAGTTTTTTTACATCCATTAAAAACCCGGTTTGCGGATCAGGTTCGCCTTTTATGGTAACATACAATTCATAATTGTGACCATGCCAGTTTTCATTTGCACAGGCACCGAAAACAGCTTCATTTTGTTCACGCCCCCATTCGGGATTGTACAGTTTATGCGCCGCGTTAAAATGTTCAATTCTGGTGAGAAAGACCATCCCATAAAAATTTTTGCAAAGGTAATGGTTCAGCCGGATTGGGCAGGTTTCCGGATATTTGCAGATGCTCATGCTCCTGGTATCTGCAACAGAATTTGAAATCAGCGAAACGGCCGAATGGCTGAACAGCACATACCGGGATAATAACGCTGAAAAACCCGAATTGTTGATCAGCGGAATCGGCCAGCTTCAAACTGCCTATGCGCTGCAAAAAAAATTGGGCACCCACCGCCCTGACCTCATTATCCAGGCAGGTATAGGAGGAACCCTTTCTCCGGAGAATCTGGGTAAATCGTTTGTTATATTATCAGAAGAAATCGCGGACCTCGGAGCGCAAGAAAAGGGAGGATTCATGAATATTTTTGAGATGGGACTGGCCGGATCCGATGATTTTCCATTCAAACATGGAAAATTACCAAATCCTTACCTGAACCTGCTGGGCTGGACGGAATTGCCGCAATCTGATGGGATTACGGTTAATGAAATCAAGCCGGAAAAACTTAACTGTATTCAACGAAATCCTCGTCCGGTTGTTGAGTCCATGGAAGGAGCCGCCCTGCATTACGTTTGCCTGATGGAAAAAATCCCATTTCTTCAGATACGGGCTATTTCCAATATTGTGGGAGAACGGGACAAGACCCATTGGAAATTAAAAAAAGCAATTAATGATCTGAACAAATCATTGATATCCCTGATACAAAAACTCGAACAAGCCGATGAAACTCTCTTTAGGATTTAGCCCTTGTCCCAATGACACATTCATCTTCGATGCACTTGTAAACGGAAAAATTGATACCGGCGGTTTTGAGTTTGAAGTTGTGCTGGAAGATGTGCAAACGCTGAACCGGTGGGCTTTGGAAAAAAAACTGGACATCAGCAAAATCAGCTACGGTGTATGGCCATTGGTGAAAAATGACTATTACCTCCTGGATTCCGGCGGTGCACTCGGAAAGGGCGTGGGTCCGTTATTGATTTCCAAAAATAATATTCTGCTGAAAGATATTAATCAGCTAAGTATTGCTATTCCCGGTGAACATACTACAGCCAATCTCCTGTTCAGCATGGCTTTTCCCCACGCAAAAATAAAAAAATTTATGGTCTTCTCCCGGGTTGAAGCGGCTGTTGTCAACGGAGAAGTAGACTGTGGTGTTATCATTCACGAAAACCGTTTTACTTACATGCAAAAAGGATTGGTCAAGCAAATGGACCTGGGTGAATACTGGGAGCAAAAAACGAAATCACCCATCCCGCTCGGCGGGATAATCATGAAAAATGAGTTTTCGAATACGCAAAAGTCAGAAATAGATCGTTTGATCCGTGACAGCCTTGGATTCGCAGAAGCCTATTATCCCGATCTTTCAGAATATGTAACCAGCAACTCGCAGGAAATGCAGGAATCTGTTATGCGGCAGCACATTGATCTTTATGTGAATCAATACAGCATTTCTCTTGGTGAAGAAGGGCGACACGCGGTGGATGTATTGTTGAATGTATATAAAGAAATGTATAGATAGGCCGTGGCTAAACGGCGAAGGATAATTTTGCAAATTGCAACTGCACCAGTAAATATACGGGGTATTTTTTATTTATTGATTTTCTTCAGTAATAGCATGATCCTTTCTGTCAGCTCTCTGGTATAATAAGTGCTGTCAATACAAATCACCGGTCTGATGCCGCGTATTGCATTGGTAAGAAATATTTCTTCCATTTCAAACACCATATCCTTTGTGATGATTGTTTCTTCTATCTGGAATCCAAGAGAAGGCAGTGTTTCCAGCAACTCCCTGCGTTTAACGCCCGCTACGCAGCCTTGAGACAAGGCCGGAGTAAAAAGAATACCCTTCTGAATCAAAAACAGATTTGATGAACTTGCCTCACATATATTTCCCCGGCTGTTCAGAATCAACGCATCATCAAACCGGTTTGCGTCTGCATATTGAATGGCGCTAATATTGAGAAGGTAGTTATTGGTCTTCAGATTGCTGAGTATTCCAGTTGATTTGAATTCATTCTTAAATATGGTCAGTCGAAGCGGAACATTATTTTCATCCTGAATAAAGGAAGTCTCAATAATAAATTGCGGCTTGTTTCCTGAGGGAAGAAGCAGCTTTCCGTCTTCTCTGAAAATGTTCATCCTGGTGCGCGCGGGGATACCGGTTGAATTCTGTGCGCAAAGTCTTCTTATTTCTTCAGAAATAAATTTTCTGTCAAATCCGGCGGACAAATCGAATTGCAGTACTGAAAGACCCTGAAAGAGCCGGTCCATGTGGAGTTCAAGATTTCGGATCTTTTCACCATCCCAATACATCGTTTCAAAAACTCCATCTCCGTAACGCAGGCTGCGGTTCTGCACCGTGACGACCGGGATATGCGGCTCTGTTAACTTACCATTTAAATTGATCAGATTGTTTAAATCATTCATTCGGGGGTTTCGAAGGTAAGGAATAGAATAGTTTTAATATTATCCCGACCTCCTGTTACCGGACAGATAGCGTCCGAAATCGTGCAGTTCCCTTCAACGGTTCTAATGTATATATCTGATTCCTAATTAGATATTTTATGGCACATCACTGGAGGATTGAAGATTATGGTCAGGAATTTATTTGTCATTGCCCTGCGCAATCTGCGCAGAAACACTGTTTTTTCTTCCATAAACATACTCGGTCTGGCAGTTGGAATGGCGAGTGCCATTCTGATTGGTTTATGGATTCAGAATGAATTGGGGTTCGACCGGTTTTATGCCAAAGAAAGCAGGCTTTACATGGCCTACAGATCTGAAAAAGATGGTGGCGCTGTTAACACCATAAATTTCACTCCAAAGATTCTGGGCCCCACGCTGAAAGCAGATTTTCCGGAAATTGAAGATGCGGTGCGTACACGCAATGCCAATTTTCTTTTTACAGTGAACGACCGGCATTTTAATGTTCCGGGTAATTTTACTGACGAAGGATTTTTGTTAATGTTTAATTTCCCATTACTTGAAGGCAATGCGAAAACATGCCTTCAGGGGCCGGGAGATATTGTTATCACGGAATCGCTGGCCAAAAAGCTTTTCGGCAATCAATCAGCATTTGGGAAACAACTGAGGATTGACAGTGTGGATCTATTTACTGTAAAAGCTATTTTAAAAGACCTGCCTGACAATACGCAGTTTAAATTTGATTATCTCCTCCCCTGGTCATATATGAAAAAAATTGGCTGGGATGATAATTACTGGCAAAATAATTCAGTACGGACTTATTACACGTTAAACCCTGGCGTAATTGCTACGACATTTGATGCCATAATAAAAAACCTGTTGATCAGTCATACACGACAGGACAAGATTCAATCTACCTCGGAATTGTTTGGGCATCCGGCTTCCCGATGGCATTTGTATTCCAAATTCGAAAATGGAAAGAGCATAGGCGGTCAGATTGAAATTGTCAGGATATTCATGATTATCGCGGCATTTATATTATTGATTGCATGTATCAATTTCATGAACCTGAGCACGGCACGGAGTCAAAAGCGCGCCAGGGAAGTTGGCCTCCGGAAAGTTGTAGGCGCACCGCGAAGCTATCTGATCTGGCAGTTCCTCGCTGAGTCGCTTCTTTTTAGTTTTATTGCGGGTCTCATAGCACTGATTATCGTTCAACTCTGTCTGAACCCATTTAATTTTCTTGTGGGTAAAAAATTGTCTATTGACTACGGCAATCCTGATTTCTGGGTGGCAGGAGTTGGATTTGTATTTCTGACAGGTATCCTGGCGGGAAGCTATCCTGCATTTTATTTATCGTCCTTCCAACCTAACAAAGTATTAAAGGGTGTATTTGGTGGCCGGTATCAGGAAGCGGTGCCAAGAAAATTAATGGTGGTACTGCAATTTACATTTGCCATAATCCTGATCTTTTCTACAATTGTTGTTCTCAAGCAACTCAAATATGCCCAGAACAGGGATTCCGGCTATATGAAAGACAGACTGGTATATAGTTATATGCAGGGTGACATTCAGAAAAACTATGAACTGATCCGGAATGAACTGATTGGAAAAGGTATTGCCACATCTGTAAGCAGAACATCGGGTCCTATGACCAGACACTGGGGCGATACCTGGGGTCTTTCCTGGCCGGGGTCGACTGGAAACGATTTAAAAACTGATTTCAATTTTCTGAGTGCCGATGAAAATTTCATTCATACGATGGGATTAAAGCTTATCGCCGGAAGGGACATCAACAATCGGATTTATCCAACGGATTCAACAGCCATGTTATTAAATGAATCGGCGGTAAAA
>JGI1027J12803_100095089_pt1 | contig 29243 bp, 27 predicted proteins | sample IowNatreferecore_FD_12803 | JGI IMG/M metagenome (IMG submission 12803) | reverse complement strand
TTTCTACCGCATCATAATTCCTTTACATCCGGGGGAAATATTTTTCCAAATTTGCCTTGCCGGCCATCTAAAATACTGATTTATAAAATATTATACCTATGTTAAGAAATTATTACCAAACCGGATAAACATGATTCAAACATTAATAGGTCTACTTTTGCGAAAATTTTTACCATGGCCCTGAATAACATCATGAAAATTTTTATGCCCAAGGACCGGATTTTCTATTCCTTGTTTGAGGAAGTAGCCAATGGCGTAACAAAAATGGGTCGGCTGTTAAAAACTGTGGTTAGTGAACCGGATATCGATAGAAGGGCCGCCCTTGTTTCTCAGGTTGAAGAGCAGGAGCATGTAAACGACGACCTTACACACAAAATTTTTACTGAGCTGGGAAGGAACTTTATAACCCCGTTTGACAGGGAAGATATCCACTATCTCGCGAGTGCGCTGGACGATATTTGTGATTATATATATTCTACGGCCAAGAAAATTAATTTTTACAAAGTAAATCCCAATGACACGGGTATCCAAAAGCTGGCGGATTTGATTGTGGAAGGAACCGTCCAGATCGGATTTGCCATCAGCGAACTTCGCAATATGCGGGATATGAGAAAAATTACCGACGCGCTGGTGAAAATCAACAGTATCGAAAATCAGGCTGACGATGTTTTTGACATGAGCATAGATCGCTTGTTTGAAATTGAACCAGATGCGAAAGAAGTCATTAAGAAAAGGGAAATATACCAGGTGATGGAAACCGTTACTGATAAGTGTGAGGATGCGGCAAATGTTATAGAAACCATCATTATTAAGTACGCCTAAGTCGTAGTCAGATTTCAAATTCCCTAATTTTTATTGCTAATGGCTTTCCTGGTAATTATCATTATACTGGCTCTGATTTTTGACTTTATTAATGGATTTCATGATGCCGCCAATTCCATTGCAACCATTGTCTCCACCAAAGTCCTGACACCATTTCAGGCTGTATTGTGGGCCGCACTATTCAATTTTGCTGCATTTTTTATTTCCAAATATTTGATTGGTGAATTCAAAATTGGCAATACGATCGCCAATTCAGTTAATAAGGATTTTATTACGCTCGAGGTAATTTTTTCCGGATTAATAGGCGCAATCGCCTGGAATTTGCTTACCTGGTGGTTCGGGATTCCATCCAGTTCTTCCCATACATTGCTCGGTGGATTTATGGGCGCCGCTATAGCCCATGCCGGTGCATTGAGCAAACACGGTCATTCTGTAATTAATTATACAAAAGTCATCCCTACCTTCCTCTTTATTTTCCTCGCACCTATTATCGGGATGATTATCGGATTTCTTATTACGATTACTATTGTAAATATTTGCCGAAAGGCCAATCCTTACCGGGCGGATAAATGGTTTCGCAAGTTGCAATTGGTATCGTCAGCGCTTTTCAGTCTGGGACATGGTGGAAATGATGCTCAGAAAGTAATGGGAATTATCGGGGCCGCAATGATTTATTACCAGCATTTGCATGGACACACACTTGACTTCAAACATTTTGTAAATCAAAATATGTGGGTTCCTTTGGCGAGTTTTACCTGCATTGCTTTGGGTACACTGAGCGGTGGTTGGAAGATCGTTAAAACCATGGGTACCCGGATCACAAAAGTAACTCCCCTGGAAGGGGTAAGTGCTGAAACAGCCGGTGCCATCACACTTTTCCTGAGTGAAAAACTAGGCATTCCCGTTAGCACAACCCATACCATTGCCGGTTCCATCATGGGAGTCGGGGCAACAAAAAGACTGTCTGCCGTTCGTTGGGGTGTTACTATTAACCTGCTCTGGGCCTGGATACTAACCATTCCTGTAAGCGCTATTTTTTCTGCTATCGTTTATGGAATATTTTCTCTGTTCAAACATATATGAATAAAATACTCATTCTTCACAAGCGGATGGCCCGGATAAGTTGACTCAGCTTTGAATATCTGTTCCGGATTTTCATCTTTCTTTCGTTTGAAATTGAAATCAAAGCAGTCAGGCTTATCAGTTAAGGACCTTTGAGCTTAAGCTTTATGCTTTAAGCTTTAATATGTACTTTGCGCCCGTTAAAAAACAGTCCATGAAAGGAATCATTCTGGCAGGGGGTTCAGGCACAAGATTGCATCCCATCACATTTGCCATAAGTAAGCAAATCATGCCGGTCTATGACAAACCAATGATTTATTATCCCCTTTCCACCTTAATGATGGCAGGAATCAGGGAAATTCTGATTATTTCCACACCCCATGACCTTCCACTTTTTGTAAAGTTATTTGGTGATGGAACCCAGTTGGGTTTGAAAATAAATTATGCAGAACAATCCGTACCAAATGGTTTAGCGCAGGCATTTGTAATTGGTGCTGACTTTATTGGAAACGACAATGTAGCCCTGGTTCTTGGTGATAACATATTTTATGGAACCGGCCTGGGTGATCTATTGGCAGCCAACTCTAATCCGGAAGGAGGAATTGTCTATGCCTATCATGTTAGTGATCCGGAAAGATATGGGGTGGTGGAATTTGATGAAAACAATACAGCTGTTTCGATAGAAGAAAAACCAGCACATCCAAAGAGTAATTATGCTGTGCCGGGTTTATATTTTTATAATAATGAAGTAGTTTCCATTGCAAAACATCTTAAACCGAGCCTCCGTGGCGAATATGAGATAACAGATGTGAACAAAGAATACCTGAAAAGAGGAAAACTGAAGGTATCAATAATGGACCGTGGAACAGCGTGGTTGGATACCGGTACTTTTGATTCCCTAATGCAGGCGACCCAGTTTGTCCAGGTGATTGAACAAAGGCAGGGTATTAAGATCGCTTGTATAGAAGAAATTGCTTACAGGAAAAAATTCATAACAAAAGAACAGGTGAAAGCTATTGCCCAGCCTCTTCTTAAGAGCGGTTATGGTCAGTACCTTCTTGATATGATCAACCATCCTCAATGACACAACAATTATGAAAAAAATATTAGTGACCGGCGGCTGTGGTTATATAGGGTCTCATACCCTGGTAGATCTGATCGAAAATGGTTTTGAAGTGATTTGTGTCGACAACAATTCAAGATCGAATCCGCGGATTCTGGAAGGTGTGCAAAAAATCACCGGCAAGAAAATCAAGAACTACAAAGTTGATCTCTGCAACCTTGACGATAGCTTTGCAATTTTTCATGAAAATCCGGGAATCGCCGGAATTATTCATTTCGCAGCTTATAAATCCGTCAGCGAGTCGGTAGAAAATCCATTGATGTATTTTGAAAATAATCTCTTATCGCTTATTAATCTGCTCAAATGCGTCCAGGAATTTGATATTCCTAATTTTGTTTTTTCATCTTCCTGCACGGTTTATGGCAATGCAACGGAAATTCCGGTAACTGAAACTACTCCGCCCCGTCCCGCAGAATCGCCCTATGGATACACCAAACAAATGGGTGAACAAATCATTAATGAATTTTCTAAGTCCTCCGGATCACATAGTATATTACTTCGTTATTTCAACCCTGTAGGAGCACATCCTTCCGGGCTGATCGGTGAACTACCCGTAGGAAGGCCAAGCAACCTGGTTCCCGCGATCACACAGACAGCCATCGGCAAACTTCCGCAGATGCAGGTTTATGGCGACGATTATCCGACAAGGGATGGTTCCTGCATTCGCGATTATATTCATGTTTCTGATATAGGCCACGCGCACACACTGGCTCTTCAATACATGTTGAAAAATAAGAGCAGCAAAAAATGTGAAGTTTTTAACCTGGGCAGCGGGACAGGTGTTTCAGTTCTTGAGGCAATCCATGCATTTGAAAAAGTAAGTGGCGTGCCACTTAATTATATAATCGGTCCCAGGAGACCGGGAGATGTTGTGGCTATTTTTGCCAACAATGATTTGGCCCGGAATGAACTGGGATGGACACCGAAATTTTCCCTGGAAGAAATGTTAGCTACTGCCTGGCGGTGGGAACAGAAGATTAAAATCGATGAATCTTTTTATAACAGCAAATTTTCAGAACTGAATTAACCCACCATTGAATTCAACGACCAAGACATGATTACAGTAACAGGACAAAAAGATACACGCAGCGGATTTGGAGATGGAATAGTTGAGATAGCTAGAAAAAACCCGGATGTTGTGGCCCTCACCGCGGATCTGGCCGGATCTCTTAAATTAAATCAGTTCATCAAGGAATTCCCTGAACGTTTTATCCAATGCGGCATTGCGGAAGCAAATATGATTAGTGTGGCAGCCGGCATGACCATTGGAGGTAAGGTTCCTTTTACCACTACATTCGCAAATTTTTCTACCGGGAGAGTCTATGATCAGATTCGACAATCTGTTGCCTATTCGGGCAAAAACGTAAAAATCTGTGCCTCGCATGCTGGCCTGACATTGGGAGAAGACGGAGCTACGCATCAAATCCTGGAAGATATTGGGATGATGAAAATGCTCCCGGGAATGACGGTAATCGTACCCTGCGACTACGCACAGACAAAAGCGGCTACTATGGCAATTGCGGATTACAATGGTCCGGTATATTTGCGATTTGGCAGGCCCGTCTGGCCCATTTTTACATCAGAGATGAAATTCGAAATCGGCAAAGCCCAATTATTTACTGAAGGAAAAGATGTTTCAATTTTCGCCTGCGGCCACTTGGTCTGGATCGCTCTTGAAGCTGAAAAAATACTCCTTGAAAAGGGCATTTCAGCGGAAGTCATAAATATTCATACGATTAAACCCCTTGATACCCAATCCATTCTGGATTCCATTATTAAAACGGGTTGTGCGGTCACTGCGGAAGAACACAATATACTGGGCGGCCTGGGAGACAGCATTGCCCAAACGGCGGCAAAAGAAAGACCTGTACCGATTGAATATGTGGGCACCAAAGATACTTTTGGGGAAAGTGGCACCCCACAACAACTACTTTCAAAATATGGACTTGATGCCGCACATATCGTAGCTGCCTCGGAGAAAGTGATTTCACGAAAAAATAAATAATTCAATATCCAGTTTAGAGTAAAATCCCGAGATTGAATGGCTGAATTGACATCGGATACGGAACTACTCGCTTTATTTCGCGAACCTGCATCCAAGGAAAAGGCTTTTACAGGGATCGTAAAAAAATACCAGGAAAGGCTATATTGGCATATTCGCCGCATGTTGGTGAGCCATGAAGATTCCAATGATGTGCTTCAGAATGTGTTTATTCGGGTCTGGAACGCCCTTTCGGGCTTCCGGGAAGATGCTCAGTTATATACATGGCTTTATAGAATCGCCACAAATGAGTGCCTGACATTCATTGAACAGCAGAAAAAAAAAGCGACCGTTTCTCTGAGTGAGGTGGAATCCGGACTTAGTAATAAAATCCGTGCAGATAAAGATTTTGACGCCAATAAATTAGAATGGAAATTACAGTTGGCAATCCAACAACTACCTGAAAAACAACGAGTTGTATTTATGCTTCGTTACTATGACGAAATGCCTTATGAAGAAATGAGTCAGGTATTGGAGACCTCGGCCGGTGCGCTGAAAGCCTCCTATCATCATGCGGCCAAAAAAATAGAAGATTTTATATTGAATCATTAAACTTTGTTTATCAATACGGGTCTTATTGACACGAATGGAAATCTCACAGGAAATACTATCAGAATTAAAGGAAATCGCCCCCGAAATGATAAAAATCTGCCGGGTGAACACTACATATGCTGTTCCCGAAGGGTTTTTTGAGGATTTTGCGGAAATTCTGATGAACAGGATAAATTTCGGGGAATCTCCTCTTGTCGAACGGGACTCACTCATAGAAACGAGCGAAATTTCACCTTTACTGGCCGGACTCCAAAAGATAAATCCATATCAGATTCCCAAAGGATATTTTGAAAATATAATAACAAAAATACCTGCCCTCGAAAATAGCGGATCGAATTTGGCTCAAATTGAAACTTATTCTCCCGCTTTCGATTTAACACCTATCAGGGATGAGGATACACGCAGAAAAAAAACCGGGCGGATTTCTACAATTTCCCGGATAACAAAATATGCCGTAGCGGCCTCCCTGGTAGCCCTTTTGGGAATTACAATTTTTAATGTCACTAACAGAAATCTTCCGGACCCGCTCCATGCTTTGACAACCGTTAGTGACCAGGATATGGCAAACTATCTTGATGCGGGTGATATTCACTGGACGCCAGGTCCTGCACCAGAGACCGCATCTGTCGAATATTCAGACAATGACATCCACACCTTATTTAGTAACATATCGGATGTAGAACTCGAACAATACCATCCCGAATTACCCTTTGAAAAAGGAAAGGCAAATTGATCGTACATGAAGAGATTTTTACTTTTTGCATTTTTGTTGATGTTTGGTATTAAAATGCGGGCCCAGAATGGCAATAGATTGGAAGCACTGAAGATTGCTTACATAACCAACAAATTAAATCTTAGTCCCGAAGAGGCACAGAAATTCTGGCCGATTTATAACCAATATGCACTCGAATTAAAAGTGGCCAGGCTGAAAGCTATTAATAATAAGAGTAGTGAAATAGAACTGGACGAAAACATTCTTAACATCAGGAAAAAATACAGTGTTCTATTCGGTCAGGTTCTCCCTCCTGCGAAAGTGGACACTTTTTATAAATCCGAAAAAGAGTTTGGCCATTTTGTGGAAAAGGAAATTGAGCGACGACAACTAAGGCAGCAACTCAAACAGCAAAATACTCCATAGCCAGTCTTAAGATTGGAATTTCCTCTTTCGAAATATAAATTTCCGGAATATCTATTGATTAAATCCTGTCAGTAATAATAATCCTTCGCGAGAGCTGACTATATTGCGTTTTAAATTCATTTTTTTGATATTGAAAATGACCTGGGTATACTATCGCCGGAGATCGTCATACCTCATGAGAAAATTATTTTTTATTCCACTGATATTAATTGCCCTTTTTGTCAATGCACAGGATACAACCCAGCATATTATTCCAGGTCGGATCAACAGAAAGGATCAAATAAAAAAACCTTATGTAATCCTGATTTCAGCTGATGGATTTCGCTATGATTTGGCGGACAAATATCACGCAGAAAATATTATCAGACTGCGTTCAACAGGTGTTACTGCAGAATTCATGAAACCAGTTTTTCCGTCCCTTACCTTTCCAAATCATTATAGTATTGCAACCGGAGAATACGCTTCCCATCATGGAATTGTGGACAACACTTTTTTTGACCCTTCAGGAAACCGGATATATACTATGGGAAACAGAAAAGCTGTCGAAGACAGTTCCTGGTATGGTGCGACACCGATATGGGTGCTTGCAGAAGCTCAGGGCATGCTTACAGCCAGTTTCTATTGGGTTGGAACAGAAGCTGCGATCCGTGGATTCAGGCCAACCTACTACTACAAATTCAACACATTAATCTCCATGGAAGACCGGATCCGGGATACAAAAAACTGGCTCCTTTTACCGGAGGAAAAAAGGCCTCATTTGATCACTTTTTATATTCCGGATGTTGACCACCAGGAACATATGTACGGGGTGGATTCAAAACAAACAAAAGACGCAGTTCAGTTTGTGGATCGATCCATTGCATCACTCGTCCGCTCTATTGATTCATTAAACCTGGCCGTAAACTATATTTTCCTTTCCGATCACGGAATGACGAATATAGACACGGTTCATACCCTCTCAATCCCGTCAACAATTGATACCAGCCAATTTATAATCCTGAACGCCCTCTCGCTGGTTCATATCTATGCAAAAAACAAGAAAGACATTCTCCCTGCTTATAAAAAGTTAAAGTCCTCGGCAAAGGGATATGACGTTTACCTTGCGACAAATACACCTGTGCGCTGGCATTATAATAAACAGGATGACCGGTTTAATAGAATTGGAGACATTTTACTTTCAGCGCATATTCCAAAAGTTTTCAATCTTTCAAGACATAGCTTTCCGGCAGCTACGCATGGTTACGATCCGGAATATTCGCTAATGCATGCGACATTTTATGCCTGGGGACCGGCATTTAAATCTGACTATAAAATAAATGGGTTTGAAAATATAAATGTATTTCCACTTATCACAAATGTCCTCGATCTAAAAATAACATCCCCGATAGACGGTAATATCAGGGTTTTGAAACCGATTCTGAAATGATATGAAAATGACCCTTTAACGAATATCCGTTCGATTACTGCTTTTAGACCGCTGGCTTCCCAAAATCAAATACTGGATTCCTGATATCATGATAAAAAAGAAAAGTCCAATTTTCTTTCTGACCCTGATCCCACCATTTTTTTCGCAGTTCCATACATTTTCTTCCGTCATAATCATATTTTGCCACGAACCTGTTTTTCATTTGATTTAGCTGAGGTGCCACATCCGCACCGAAGAACACATGTTCTTTGTTTTCGACAATATGAAAAACCTGATGAAACGGGCAATGGCCACCTGTCAACTCATAATTGATATACCCATCAATTAACCCGCTTCCTTCCAGTTTAACCAGATTGGAGAAATTATTCAAAAAAGTGAATGTTTCAGGTTCGTAACTTGGAAATCCTTTTTCAATTGCATACTCTAATTCACGTTGCTGCAAATAATAGATCGCCTGTGGAAATGACACAACCCGATTGCCGTCTGTACGCTTTCTTCCAGCACCGCTGACATGGTCCTTGTGTAAATGACTCAATAAAACTTTTGTAATACTATCAGGATCGATCCCGGCATTTCTGATATTCCGCCGAATTTGCAGTTCGCCGTCATATTCAAATCCCAGGCCGGTGTCCAGGAGTAAAATGTCCTTTTCTGTCACAACGAGAAAAGGCTGAATTTCCACCAGCAGGCTCCCAGAAGTGCGGGTCTGCAGGCTGTCCGTTGTATGATCGAATGGAATAAATTCTTTTGACTTATCAACTGTAAAAGCACCCTCAGACAATGGTATAATCCTCATCCGACAAATTTATATGATCCAGATAAAGTAATATCAGCCGCCTATCATCTACCTCAGCACCATCTGGCGGTCCGCATCAAGCCTGGCAAGAATAAATAACATTACGCTAAATGTAAGCAGGGAAGTTCCGCCATAACTGACAAAGGGAAGGGGAATCCCGATTACCGGTGCGAGACCAATGGTCATACATATGTTTATGGAGATATGGAAGAAAAAGACCGAAGCGACTCCATAAGCGTATGCCCGGCTAAATACCGATCGCTGTCTTTCCGCAATGGTCACGATTCGCATCAATAGTATTATATAAATACTCAAAAAAACGATACTGCCGATAAACCCGAATCCTTCCCCGATCGTGCAAAATATAAAATCAGTGCGTTGTTCGGGTACAAAATCATAGCGGGTTTGCGTACCCGACAATAATCCTTTTCCGATAAGCCCCCCGTTACTGATAGCAATTTTACTTTGCTTTACATTATAATTGCCGTTATCCTTTTTTTTGCCAGCTGATTTTTCCTCAATTTCTATAGCTGCTGCGGCATTCTTCGGAATATAATCCTTTCCGATTGCATCGAAAATGCGTTTTACTTGGTATGGTTGGAATACATGATCGAATACAAAGGGGACCACAAATCTCTGCACTCCGACGCAAACAAACCAAATGCTTACTATTACAAATAAAATCCCCCGTTGCCGTTTGATTTGTCTTCTGAATATATAAATAAAAAGTGCTGCGATCGCCGTTAAAATCAGCGCCAGCAAATTGGGATCAAGTAATAAGGTGGCTACAACTAATACCGCAAATGAAAATCCGATTATTAGTACCAACGCTGGCAGCCCCTCCCGGAACATCACAAGAAAAAAAGAAAAATAGACGAGAGCCAGACCGGTTTCTTTTTGCATAATGGAAAGTCCGGCAGGCACCAGGGCAATAACAGCTGCAATTAGTTGGGAACGAGGCCTTGCAAAATCAGTTTCTACGCGTGACAAATATTTTGCCAATGCCAGGTTGACAAAAATTTTGCAAATATCTGCCGGCTGAATTTGTACAGCAGAACCCAAACGGATAATAGAGGATGTGCCTTTAATATTTGAATGAAAAGGAAATACAAGAAGCATAAGCAGTATGCCAAATGCATAGGAAAGGTTGGCTGTGGCAGTAAAGAATTTACTGTCTGTCAGCAGGATAAAAATACCTGCGATACCGCTTATAACTAAAAAAAGCGCTTGCCGGCTATAGTCCGTCTTTAATGACAGAAAGCCCTGCAGGATATTGTCTCCGTCCCGGTATGTTGCTGAGAAAATACTTATCACACCTATCAATGACAATATAAACCAGAGCCAGACCAATGACCGGTCAGCGCCTTTTGCAAGATATGAATTGCGTTGATTCATGGGGACTGGCTTATGCTGCTGTCTTTTTGCACAACTGGTCTTTCTTTTGGTTTTAGCGCTGTTGTATCATATGCATTTCTTATCCGAATTTTTTTGGGTCTGCCCGAGCTGTCTGTTTTTCCAATCCTTGATGAATCCCTTGAAAAATTTCTGACTGTATCTGCTGGAATATTCCTGATCTGTGGCCTTGGCCCGAACGGGATTGAAATATGCGCCGACGCCTTGTGCATGGTGTCAAGCAATTGTTTTCTTAAAGAAGGGTCCAGAAATTTTTTCCATCGGCTACTGTCACCAGTCTGTGACGCCCATTGCGCTGCCCTTGCTGAATCTGTGATAAATTGCAATCTTACAAGGTATCCGGGCATTAGATTCGTGTTTGCAATATCTGTTGCTAATTTCACCCGCTGTGCAGTTAAAGTATCACGAAGGTACTTTTCCACAATAAGGCTTCCTATACGCCCTGCCCAGGTTGCACCGAATCCCGCATTCTGGATGACAACGGCCACTGCAATCTTCGGGTCCTCCCTGGGGGCAAAACAGACAAACATAGAGTTATTGTTAAGTTTAGTCCGTCGGCCTTCCAGTGACAGATAATTCTCTGCGGTACCGGTTTTCGCGCACATGTTAATACCATCAATCCGTGCAAGTCTGGCGGTCCCAACCTCAGTTACATCCTGCATGCCGCTTATAACGGTTTCATAATCATCATCAGAAATATGCGTTAGTACTTCATGTTTCTCCACATATTTATTGAGAATACTATCATCGGGTGAATGTCCTTCAACTTTCTGAACAAAATGAGGCGTATAAAAATATCCTTTGTTGGCAACGATACACATCGCATTGGCCATTTGCAATGGTGTTACAAGCATTTTGTCCTGGCCAATACCCAGTGTTGTCATGGTACAGGAATTCCATGACCCATGATAATCCTTGTCATAAGAAAGGGTGTCTGGAATATTCCCACCATCTTCACTAGGCAGGTCTATCCCAATTCGATGGCCCAGTCCGAATTTGTTCATATATGTCTTCCATGTTTGCAGACCTTCACGTACGTTCCCAATTTTCCTGTTATCAACTGTTAAACGAAACGTATTACAAAAAAAGGAATTGCAGGAATGCGCTATTGCCAGCCGTAGATTTGCCGCATGGCCGGCCCAATTTTCGAGACATTTTACGGGATGTTTGCAGGCCAGATATACTCCCAAACATGGATATCCGCTTGCCTGCGTAATTACACCTTCATCCAGGCCCACCAACGCGCCCAGCGGTTTATATGTTGAACCGGGCGGGTACAAGCCCTTGATAGCCCGGTTGAGCAGGGGTGCCTTGACATCAAGTACGAGCGTACCGTAATTTTTTTGCTTATCCGGTCCCGTTAATGAATTGGGATCATAGTCAGGGCCGGATGCCATAGCCAGAATGCCACCGGTTTTAGGTTCAATAGCTACAACAGCTCCTATTTTATAAGACAATAATTTTTCTGCCAGTTGCTGGAGTTCTATATCCAGGGAAGTGTGAAGGTTTCTTCCTGCAATGGCCGGTGTGTCTGATTCCCGGTTTGCATAATGCCCGACAAGACGGTTTTTATTATCCTTGATCCAGTATTCAATTCCCCGCTGTCCCATAAGTTGTTTCTCATAGAATTGTTCCAACCCACTTCTGCCAACATAATCTCCCAACTGATAATAATAATTCGATCGGCGCAAAATATTAGAGTCAACTTCACCTACATAACCCATAATGTGTGCAGCCGCGTTGTATGGATAGACTCTGACGGGGCGTTCCTGCAGATTGAATCCCGGGAAACGCCATATATTTTCTTCCAGTCTTGCATAAAGACCCGGCTCCAGCAAATCTTCAAAAATAGACGGACGAAACGGACCGTTCTTTATCCGCGCGTCCAGTAGACGGGATCGGAATTCGGCAGAATCAATTTCCAGCAACTGACAAAAAAAAGCCGTATCCATCGTCTTGATCTGTGAAGGAGTAACCATCAGGTCATACAGAATGGTATTATTGAGGATAGCACGCTGACGGTGATCGTAAATAATTCCGCGGGTAGGATACACTCTTTTTGGGAATAGAGCATTTTCATTCGCCATCTTTTTATACTTATCTGAAATCAGCTGCAGGTTGGAGAGTTGGACAAAAATGACCAGGAACATACCTCCAAAAATGAGGCGAATTATATTACTGCGAGATTGGTTAAAAACAGGCATTCCCGGATATTGGCTTTATATTAAACCGTATTGGTTCTGAATTTCTCTTTTCTGAAAAACAAAAGCTCCGTCAACAATATGAGTAACATACTGATTCCGGTTGTGGCGATTACTTTACCTATAAAATACAAAAAAGATCCGAAACTCATCCATTCCAGAAAAACAAGATATCCATGATGAAACAGAGTTAAAACAAAAACATAGGTAAAGTATGGCGCCCAGCCCATGCTGGTCACAGATGGGGAGAGGTAATTTTTGTCGGCACCTTCCTGTGAAATCAGCATATTCACTACAAATGGCCTCAGGTAAGCGATTAATACGCATGCTGCGGCGTGCAAGCCCGGCGTATGCATAAAATAATCCAGACTAAGCCCAAACAAGAAAGCCAGACACATCAGGCCGGCACGGGACATACTGAAAGGCAGCCACAGGATGTACAAATAATATAAATAAGGGGTGATAAAGCGGTGCAGTGGTGGCATTTTGAACAGGATGAACACCTGTACAAAAATGAACAGCATAAACCGGATTATATTTTTTAGCAATTCACTCATTGGAACTTTTTTCGCGTAGAATCCTCCAGCCTCTTTTGCTCTACAAATTGAGTGTTGGCAATCACATACACATATTCAATATTGAAAAAATTGGTGGCAGGCCTTATTTTCAAAGTATAAAAATTACTGCTTTTGTCTTCAACGATTTCCGCGATTGTCCCTACCATCAGATTGCCCGGAAACAAAGAAGAGGTGGGGCTGGTTACGACTGAATCGCCCGGCTTGAGTTTCGCACTTTTGGGAATGTCTTTTAGGGTTACGAACATTGGGCTGATTCCATCCCATTCCACTGTACCCCTTTCTCCTCCGTTTTTTAATTTTACCACCACTTTATACTGACGATGCAGGAGCGTCATGACACTGGCATAGTTATCACTCACATTCACGACTGTGCCGACTATTCCCTGGGGGCTAACCACGCCCATGTTCGGATGCACACCTTCCAACTGTCCCCGATGGATGGTAATAAAATTGACCTGTGTATTAACTGTACTTCCCACGACTGTCGCACCGAGCCAGGTGTATTTTCTGATTTCCCTGACCGTATCTGAGAATACGGTGTCCAACACGATTTTTTCATTACCTCCCACCCTTTCGTAGTTTTCCCTGAGCAACTGGTTTAATCGTACATTTTCCATTGCCAGTTGCTCGTTGATTTTCTTAAGACGGAAATAATTCTCCACCTTACTGTATCGTTGATTGATACTGCCCGTAAAATCACCAGCTACGTTCATGAAAGCAGCTTCGTGATATTTGTTATACCTGAAAAGAAAACTGAGGGCGGTTATCTGCAACAGCAGGAAGAGTACAAAATTTGAATACTTTCTGATGAATAGGATAACATTACGCACGGGAGGGGTATTATTTTAAAGTGCGTGACAAAGCAAAAAAGAATCACTGAACAAATTGACCAAACAACAATCAGATTCTCCCAATGTATCTTTCTTTTTAACTATTGAATTTTCTTTTAATTACTTTATCGCATTACAAATGGATACCTGTCGTAATTCTTAAGAGAAATCCCTGTACCTCTTACTACACTTTTCAATGGATCGTCTGCTATATGAACAGGGAGTTTGATTTTCTGGCTCAATCTTTTGTCCAGGCCCCTGAGCAGGGCTCCTCCGCCGGTTAGATATAATCCCCGACGATAGATATCTCCGGCTAGTTCTGGCGGAGTAGTTTCAAGCGCTTTGAGGATAGCCTCTTCTATTTTGAAAATACTTTTATCGAGTGCCTCCGCAATTTCCTGGTAACTCACCAGTATCTGTTTTGGTATACCCGTAACCAGGTCACGGCCATTCACCGGAATATCATCCGGTGGGTTGTCCAGGTCCTTTAATGCCGCTCCAATCTGAATTTTTATCTGCTCCGCAGTTCTTTCTCCGATCAGGAGACTGTGATAGCGCCTCAGCGCTTCCATTATATCTGCGGTGAATTCATCCCCGGCAATTCTGATGGACTGGTCACAAACAATACCTGCCAGTGCAATTACAGTAATTCCGGTGGTTCCCCCTCCGATATCAATAATCATATTGCCTACCGGCTCTTCCACATCTATACCAATCCCCAGGGCTGCCGCCATGGGTTCGTGAATCAGGTAAACTTCTTTGGCGCCGGCCTGCTCTGCACTATCCCGAACAGCCCTCTTCTCCACTTCAGTAATGCTGGACGGAATACAGATCATCATGCGCCAGCTGGGAGGGAAAAGAGGTTTTTTGGGATAAATCATTTTGATCATTTCCCGGATCATAAGCTCGGCAGCATTAAAATCAGCGATTACCCCATCCTTCAGCGGGCGAACCGTACGAATACTCTCATGCGTTTTCTCATGCATCATCAGAGCCCGTTTTCCAACAGCCAGAACGGTTTTTGGGTTATTCCGGTCAAGGGCAACTATGCTTGGTTCGTTAACTACGATCTCGTCATTATGAATGATCAGGGTGTTGGCTGTGCCCAGATCCATAGCAATCTCTTGCGTCAGGAAATTGAATAATCCCATTTTAAAAGGTCAGATTTATATTCTGTTACGATGCATGCAAAATTGACGGAAATAATCGGAATTAACAAAGCGAACATTAATCTCCGCTATCCTGCACTGAACGCTATTTTCAGCCGGATATTTCCTATTCTCATCAGTTTATTATAATACAAATACAACTAATTTTTCAAATTTTCGTCCGTTATTCTGATCTGTTCCGCAAATGAGAATAAAAGGTTTTGAAGATATTAATTGCGAACCGGCAGAAAATTCTCTCAGATTGCCCGTCAGCTGCCATAAACTTAATTTCTTCCGGATCTGGTTTCAGATCGAGGAAGTGGGAATGAATATAACGGGTAATTCCGTTAAAAATCCCACGGAAAATACGATAACAACCATTATCCGACTTTTTTTCCGATTGCCGTGGACTGGCAGACACTTACTAGGTTCCCGGTAAATAGTCCTACTTACAGGAATTCATAGCCGATATCCCTTCTGAAATACATCCCGTCGAAATCAATATGTTTCAGTACTGACATGGACTTTCTGATAGCGTCCTGTAACGATTGGGCATAAGAAGTAACACAAAGCACCCTGCCTCCATTGGTGACCACTTCTCCATTTTCGAGTTGGGTACCGGAGTGGAAAATAAGGCTATCCTCATAATCCGTCTCCAGGCCCCTGATCGCAAAGCCCCGTTCATAGCTGCCAGGATAGCCACCACTCACTGCCACCATTGTCGCTGCTACTCGGGAATCAGTTTCGATTAACTGCTTGTCCAGACTTTTGTCAACCACCGCCTGAAACAATTCCACCAGGTCGTTCTTCAGGCGGGGAACCACAACCTCTGTTTCCGGATCACCCATCCGGCAATTATATTCAATCACCAGAGGCTCTTCTCCTACTTTAATGAGACCGATGAAGAGAAACCCTTTATATTCTATTCCGTCAGCCTTCAGACCGCGGATAGTGGGATCTACGATTCTTTCCTTCACTTTCAACATGAATTCATTGTCCGCAAAAGGAACAGGGCTTACTGCACCCATGCCACCGGTATTGGGCCCTTTATCGCCTTCCCCGATCTTTTTGTAATCCTTGGCTTCCGGCAAAAGCACATAATGGTCCCCGTCAGTAAGAACAAAAACAGACAATTCAATACCATCCAGGAATTCCTCCACCACTATTCTCCTGCCGGCTTCACCGAATTTATCTTGTTGCAGCATGAGTTCAAATTCAGCCATCGCTTCAATATGGCTGTTACAAATAATAACCCCTTTACCGGCAGCGAGTCCGTCAGCCTTTAAAACCACCGGCAGACTATGCGTCTTAACATATTCTGTCCCATCTGAAAAATGATCTGTATCAAATTCTTTGTAGGCCGCAGTGGGTATTCCGTGCCTGAACATAAACTGTTTTGAAAAGGCTTTACTTCCCTCGAGCCTTGCAGCGGACGCAGATGGACCGATGACAGGAATATGGCAGATAGCTTTTTCAGTAAAAAAATAATCTACAATTCCATTTACAAGTGGTTCCTCCGGCCCAACGATCACCATATCGATCTTATTTTCCAGGCAAGCCCTGTGAACTGCGGGAAAATCAGTCGGATGCAGGAGTAAATTTGTACCAAATGCCGATGTACCGGCATTTCCCGGTCCAATGAATAATGATTTACATGTCTTGCTTTGAGAAATTTTCCACGCAAGAGCATGTTCCCTTCCGCCTCCACCAAGTAATAAGATGTTCATGAAAAACTTTGATTAGGCCCGAAATTCACGATTCAAACCGATATCTGAAAAATAATTTTTGGAATGAAGCAAACGTATAAGCTTTTTGATGAATAAATTAATCTTACTTTAGGCGATTCAATTAAACTTTACAGAAATCAGAAGCTCATGAATACGGCCATTCAAAAAAAAGGTCATCCCCGCGGATTATATGTTTTATTTTTTACTGAGATGTGGGAAAGATTCGGGTATTATCTGATGGTTGGTATCCTATACTTGTTTCTACATGATACCGTTGCCAATGGAGGTCGGGGAATGGACGTCAGCCTGGCTGCCGATATTACCGGATCCTACATTGCGCTGGTCTATCTTACCCCGTTTATCGGGGGATTGGTCGCAGACCGATACTTCGGTTACCGGCTTTCGATATTCCTCGGCGGCTCTCTGATGGCAACCGGGTATTTTCTAATGGCCATTCCCCACAGTGGTGGCATTTTGTATGCCGCTCTGGCTTGTGTAATCATAGGAAATGGATTTTTTAAGCCTAATATCAGTACCCTGCTCGGAAATATTTATAACAAACCAGAACTCAGGTCAAAAAAAGATGTTGCGTATAATATCTTTTACATGGGGATCAATATCGGCGCTTTCATTTGCAATTTTGTAGCCGCTTATCTCCGGATCAAGTATACATGGGGTTATGCTTTTGCGGCTGCCGGTTTTGGAATGGTTCTTTCTCTGGTCTTTTTTGCACTTGGTCAGAAATACGTAAAACATGCCGACGTAATTAAACCAGTCCACAAAGAAGATATGCCTTTTTCTAAAATAGTTTACTATGTCTTTCTTCCCGCAATTGCTGCGGGCATATTAGGATGGTTCATTCCGGGAAACTTAATGGGTTCGGATTCCAATGATGCATTTATTTTCGCTTGTGTGCCTGTTATCATATTCTACTTCAGCGTTTGGTACCGCTGCTCCGGCTTTGACAGGAAAAGGGTGGCGACCCTATTCACTCTCTTTGGTGTAGCAATAATCTTTTGGAATATTTATAATCAGAATGCAACTTCCCTTACAATTTGGGCGGATAGTTATACAAATCGTGAAGCACCTAAATTTACACAAAAGGTGTTGTCGAACTTCGGATTCCTGAATACCATTACAGACAGCACGAAAGAAGTGCCTGTGATGGACTATCATTTTCATGCAAAGGTTGGCGCAGATGGTAAGGTGATTACAGAACAAGGCTATGATCCCTACCTGCATAATATTCCAAAAAATGAATGGCCTGCTGAGGGCAAAAATCTAAAATTGGTTTCTACTGAAATTTATCAATCCATCAATCCATTTTGGATAATTGTACTTACACCTGTAATTGTCGGATTTTTTGGATTTATGCAATCAAGGGGCAGGGGGCTCTCTACACCTTCAAAATTTGCCTGGGGAACTATTATAGCCGGACTTTCTTCTCTTGTAATGGTTATTGCGGCACTTTCTACAAATATTTATGAACATAAAGTTTCTTCGGCATGGATATTCGCCAGTTACGGGGTATTTACCATCAGTGAATTATTCATGAGCCCCGTCGGTCTCTCACTGGTATCCAAGGTGGCTCCCCGACGGTTTACCGCCTTAATGATGGGTGGCTGGTTCATTACTACTTCGCTGGGTGGTAAAATTGCGGGCATGATGACCGGTTTCTGGGATCACTTCGATAGTAAAGCTTTGTTTTTTGGAATCAGTGCTGCTGCAGCGTTGGTTGCGGGACTACTGCTTTTCCCGCTGACTAAGAAACTGAACAAAGTGGTGGAGGAAGCAACTGCATCAAATGACTAGCAGCCGTCAGGCGGGTTGGGTTAATCGATTACTGGCATCAGTCCGCTATCGATTACCATCGTTTCAATTCATTTTAAATGGAACGATCATCTCAAACATTGGGATGTTTACCTCAAACCTGCTTTTTGAATGCAGATTTTCCATTGAATAGTTTCCGTACATTTTGCCCATCTCAGTCCGGAGATTGCACCCGCTTACATACTGGTATTTTTCACCCGGTTGTAAAACGGGTTGAACGCCCACAACTCCCTCTCCTTCTACTTCCCGGTGACTTCCATTGCTATCGAAAATATGCCACTGGCGGCGATGAAGTTTCACAGGGAAATTATTATGATTCCAAATGGTGATCCGATATGCAAACATATGTTCCCCTGCAACCGGGTTGCTGTAATCCGGTTGATAAAAAGTTTCTACATCAATCTCAACCCCTTCAGAAATTTTATTCGCCATGGAGTTAGTTTGTATAAAAATAAGAAATTAAGGCTAAAGCTTAAATACCCCGGCTAAAGGCTTTTGTTAATAGTCTTCATTCAATAATTTGCAAACTGGAATAATCAGTTCGTTTATATCAAAGAACCAATTTACATATTAAATTTACGAAAGTCTTTCAGCGATCAACCAGGTTTTAGCCGCCGCCTTTGGGGTTTAAAACGTAAATTCGCCAACCACAACCACTAAACGGACATGAAAATAGCTGTAGCAAAAGGAGATGGTATCGGACCTGAAATTATGGATGCTGTCTTGCATATTTTTTCAGCCAACCAGGTTCCCCTTCAATATGAAATCGTCGAAATGGGGAAATGGGTCTTTGATAAGGGGTTTTCCAACGGGATGACGCCGGAATCCCAACAGGTCATTGAAGAACTGGGGATCCTTTTTAAAGGTCCAATGGAAACACCTAAAGGAAAGGGTGTAAAGAGTATTAATGTTACAGCAAGGAAAACCTGGAATACCTACGCAAACAAACGCGTGTTTCAATCACTCCATGGCGTGGAAACCGTTTTCTCCAAAGCCGGTATTCCGATTGATATAACCATCGTCCGCGAAAATATCGAGGATACCTATGGCGGGATCGAGCACATGCCCACCCGCGATGTGGCATTAAGCCGCCGGTTTATCACCCGCCCTGGAAGTCTGCAGGTGATACGTTACGCATTTGAAATGGCAAAAAAGAATGGTTCCCGCAGAATCACCTGTGGACATAAGGCCAACATCATGAAGCTGACTGACGGTTTATTCCTGGAATGTTTTCAGGAAGTGGCTAAAGAATACCCTCAATTAAAGTCTGACGATATTATTGTAGATGATCTTGCCATGAAACTGGTCGTGCGGCCGCAGGATTTCGACGTGGTCGTACTTACGAATCTACAAGGTGATATCATTTCTGATCTATGTGCCGGCTTAGTTGGTGGATTGGGCTTCGCGCCTTCAGCAAATATTGGTGATCATATCTCCATCTTCGAGGCCGTCCATGGAACAGCCCCGGATATCGCCGGAAAAAATATCGCCAATCCGACAGCACTCCTTTTAAGCGGAATTGCGATGTTACGCCATTTGGGTATGATGAAGAACGCTTCGGAGATTGAAAATGCACTTCTATATACACTTGAACAGGGAATTCACACGGGTGATTTCGGCGACAAAAACATCCCGGGGAAAAACACAACCGAATTTGCTCAGGCTATCATCAATAATTTTGGTAAAACTCCGCTCCATGGTGCAAGGCCTGTTTTGCCAAATATGCATATCACTCCTACGGTTTTTAAAATGGACCAAAACCAAATGATGGTATCTGTTGATGAAAGCATCATCAAAGAATATATTGTGGGCGTGGATATGTTCATAGAAAGTTCGGAACAACCGGAATATATCGCAAAAAAATGCCAGCGCCACGGAGGTGTAAAATTTAATCTGGTTAATATCAGCAATCGCGGAACTCAGGTATGGCCTACCGGCTCTGTATATACCAATCTGGTTAATCAGTACAACGCCCGTTTTGAAAGTATTGACGGTTCCCCCTTACATCAACAGGATATTATAGGTCTGTATGTTAGTCTGAGCGGAGATTTCAAAATCGGCTCCTTCGAATTGCTCAATATGATGGACGGGAAAAAAGCATATAGTCTTGCGCAGGGACAATAATGGTCGTAAATAAGTGAAGTTTCATAAATCCGGATTCTCCGCTTTTAATTTAGGATTTTCCTGGTGCCTCATTGCGTCCCTGATATTTTTTTTTTCAAAATTTCTCTTTAACGCTTCAGTTAAATCAGTTCCTGTCTGGTTGGCAATACATAATATTACCCAAAAGACATCCGCCAGCTCATCGGAGAGCTTTTTGTCATTATCTGTTTCCCGGAAAGACTGGTCCCCATATATGCGACTCATGAGCCGGGCAACCTCACCAACTTCTTCAGTTAAAATCGCCATGTTAGTAAGTTCGCTAAAATAACGGACACCGGTTGTGCGGATCCAATGATCGACTGTCCGCTGTGCTTCACGAATGGAAATTTCCCCCTCTGTCATAAAATTAATATTTAAGGAATGATGTAGGTGTCAAAAATTATTTACAAAACCCGGATCAAATAAAAATTTCTCCTGCCAGGTACGTATTGGTGTAACCGCTGATCAATACCCGGTCACCTGCGAGTTCACATTCCAGCCAGCCTCTTCTCGCTGACAACTGAATAGCATTCATCTTTTTTTTACCGGTTTGTTTTGCCCAATAGGGAGTCATCACACAGTGGGCAGATCCTGTAGCCGGATCTTCGTTTATCCCTGATTGTGGAAAAAAACATCTGGAAACGAAATCTGCTTCATCCCCCTTTGCTGTAACGATCAATCCCCGTGCTTTGAGTTTATTCACGAGTGAAAGGTCAGGATTCAGTCCCTCAATATCTGACTGTCCGTCCAATACGACCAAATAATCAAACCGGGAAGTAAAAACTGCTTTTGGCTTTCTTCCAAGTGCCTGCGTTATCAAACCCACATCCCTCGTCTCCTCCGGCTCATCTGCGGGAAAGTTCAGTGTAATCTTATCCTGATTTCGCATTACGTAAAGTGGTCCGCTTTTGGAATTAAAAACAATATGTTCTCTGTCATAACCAAGATGTTCAAACATAATATGCGCTGAAGCCAACGTGGCATGGCCACACAGATCAACCTCCACAGTAGGTGTAAACCAGCGAATGAAGTAATCTTTTCCATCAGGCTTGACATATGCGGTTTCCGCAAGATTATTTTGTGCAGCAATCTGTTGCATCAGCTTGTCATCAAGCCAGTCGCTCAAAGGCACTACGGCGGCGGGATTTCCACCAAATTTTTTTTCTGAAAAAGCATTTGCAATATAAATTTTCAGATTCATAAATTCTTCTGTTTTGTATCGATCAATATCGTTACCGGTCCGTCGTTGAGTATACCGACTTGCATGTCAGCTCCAAATAAACCGGTAAAAATATTCTTCCCAAGATCCTTACTCAATTGACTAATCATGCGCTCGTAGATTGGAATGGCAATTTCAGGTTTCGATGCCCGGATATATGAAGGCCGGTTGCCCTTTTTTGTTAAGGCGAACAGGGTAAATTGACTAATCAACAGGATATCCCCGCCTGTTTCCAATAATGATCGATTCATGACAGCCTCCCTGTCATCGAATATGCGCAGATTTACGAGTTTATTGCTAAGCCATTGAATATCTTCCGGGCCGTCAGCATCTTCTATTCCCAGAAGGATCATTAATCCTGCATTTATTGACGCATGAACTGATCCGCCAATTTCTACGCTGGCCCTTCTTACTCTTTGAACAACAGCCCGCATTATTTTCAAATTAATCAAATTACTTTTATAAAATGAAGTTAGACGTTTCCGGTGAAATCATTTTTCGTACCGCCCGAAGTGGTGGAAAAGGAGGACAGCATGTAAATAAGGTTGAAACAATGGCAACCGGCTATTTTCATATCCGGAACTCTGCGTTACTGGATACTTCCCAGAAAGACCTTTTGGAAGTTAAGCTGGCTTCAAAAATAAATAAAGATGGATTTCTATACTTAAAATCACAGTCGCACCGTTCCCAGTTGGAGAATAAAACGGAAGTTCAGCTGAAAATAAATGCGTTGCTGGAACGGGCGCTTATCAAACCGAAACCAAGAAAAGCAACCAAACCGAACTTTGCCTCGAAATTAAAAAAGAAAGAAGATAAACAAAAACGCGCCCAGACTAAGGATTTCAGAAGAAAAATTAACCGCATTGATTAGAAATATTAAAAATCTTATTGCGGGATCGACTATCCGGAATATTCATAAAAAATTGAGTTTTGGTTTAATAGTGCTGACCCTGGGCGGAACCGGATCATCAAAAAACATAAATGTTGATCCGATACTTATTGTACAGTTCAAAGCCTATGTGCACGGGGAACCATTACAACTAAACAAAAAATACCAGAATCCTTTTGGAGAAACCTATGAAATAAATCGTTTTCGGTTTTATGCAGGCAGAATTGCTCCTGTCTATTCAGATACTACGTTTAAATCAGCTTATTCATCAGGTTACCATCTTATTGATTTTTCAGATTCATCAAGCACGCTGATCAGGCTTACAGTTAAAGCGGGCGCCTTTAACGGAATAAAATTTCTTGTAGGAGTTGATTCCGTTGATCAGGTTAGTGGCGCTCAATCCGGTGACCTGGATCCGGCGAAAGGAATGTTCTGGACATGGAATAGCGGTTACCTGACCTTTAAATTGGAAGGATATTCACCTCTTTCAAAGGAACCTGCACACATGATGGCTTATCATATCGGGGGTTACCGGCACACTTACAATACAGTATGGAATGTCAAGCTCTATAGCACCAATGATGTGTCGTTCGTGGTATCAAACAATAATAAAGTCCAGGTTGAAATTGGAATTGATTTGGATTATTTTTTTGATGGCACAACCCCACTTCGGATCAAAGAATCACCTAGCTGTACAACTACAGGGGAAATGGCAAGAAAGTTATCCGGTAACTTCATCGGGGCATTTACTGAATTATTGATTACATCCCGGCCATGAAATCATTTTGGATCATTATAATCATTGGGTTTTTTTGTATAACCTGGATCATGACTCCCTTCCCGTTTCAGGTACCAAGGGGATTTCCCCCTCCCGTTTATGATTTTAAGAATAATCACCGTTCCAGGGAAGGATTTGAATTGGGCAGAAAATTATTTTACGATGGAAAGCTCTCAAAGGACGGAAATTTCCCCTGTTCATCGTGTCATCAGCAATTCGCAGCTTTTGCTACTTATGAACACCGGCTGAGTCATGGATTTAACAATCAATTCAGCTTTCGGAACGCTCCCGGACTTTTTAATCTGGCATGGGAAAAGGAACTAAACTGGGATGGTGGCATAAATCAGATCGAAGTGCAGCCACTCGCTCCACTGCTGGATCCACATGAAATGGCTGAAAATCTTGGACAGATAACTATAAAGCTCAAAAAAGATAAGTCCTACCCGTTCTTATTTAATAAAGTATTTGGATCACCGGAAATAAATTCACAAAGGATATTAAAAGCACTCGCCCAGTTTACGGCGTCCCTGGTTTCTTCCAATGCAAAATATGACAGGATGAAAAGAGGTGAAGTCCGTTATAATAACTATGAACAAAAAGGTTACCAGATTTTCCAACAGAAATGTGCACGATGTCACCAGGAACCCCTGTTTACTGATTTTAGTTATCGTAATACGGGAATGGAAATAGACAGCACGCTGAATGATATCGGTCGCATGCGTATCACCGGCAAAAAGGAGGATTCCCTGAAATTCAGGGTGCCGAGCCTGAGAAATGTTTTTCTTACATTTCCCTACGGTCATGACGGACGATTCCCGACAATTAGCGATGTCCTTGATCATTACAATACCGGGGTTGTTCAGAGTGTTGCCCTGGATTCTGGTCTAAAAAAGGGAATGCCAATTTCTTCCGATGACCGGTTCTATCTTATTTATTTTTTAGAAACACTTACCGACAGCAGCTTTATAACAAATCCGCTGTATAGCGATCCGGCTGCCGGAGTCATGGGAACTGCTCCAGTCGACATTCACCGGTAATGTTCAGAACATAAGGCGTCGCTATATGTCAGTTATTTGTAATAAGGGATTAATTCATCCCTGAATTCTTTCTCAGACTTTTCCCAATTTTCCACTACCTCCTGGCGGCGTTTATTGAGATCCTGGTTTAATTCATTAAAGCTGTTCACACTTGAATTTATATCTTTTACAGCTTTATTGTATTGGTCAACATCATCCTTTGTCTTATTGCTTCCCTTTGCTTCCAGGGCCTTTTTAATTTTATCAAAATTTTCCTCCTTCAAATAAAAATCAGTGAGTTTCGGGATCTCATTCTGTGCCATATTATTATAAAACTGCAAAGCCTCCCGGCAGCTTGCGGCGAGGACTGGATTTCCCCGGAAAGTTCTCAGGCTGTCTGACTTTAACAGATCGTGACCTTCCTTTACAAAGCTTATCAGTGAATTGCGCGCTTGCTCCGCATCATTCAGCTTTTGTGCATTCAGCGCTTTAAATAACTGACCGTCTTCCCAGTTGCATTTAAAAAAAATGATGTAAAGTTTGTCACAATAACTATTGACTTTCCCGGCTGTTCCCATTTTATCTGTCAGTTCGTTTTTGGAATCGATGAGATTCACATTATATTTTGCCGCAAACTGCTTTTCAGCCAAAGCAAGATTTTCTGAAGCCTCGTGTAGTTTGTCGCTGGTCTTTTCCTCTAAGAGAAGAAAGGCCTGCATCTGATCTACAGACTGCTCGGCAATTTCTTCCATGTTCACTATTTTGGTATAGTCTTCATTGAAAATCCTGTAACAGAATTGTATATAATCAATGCTTGCTTGCCGGAGAGAATTATCACCTTTGTATTTTGGAAGATCAATGGTTTTATATTTCGCATTGTTGATACTTTCCAGCGCTGCTGCCCTTAATTTTTCAATTTTCTTGGCCCTCCTGCTATGAGCCGATGCGCTTATATAGGCCATATACTTCTGGTCCATCTCGACCTGGGTATTGGAAAGGGCGGTCATATAGTCCCCGGCATTCTCAATCATTTGTGCCTGGGATTTAAAAGGAACATAAATTAAAAAGAGTACGAAGTAAAAAACGCGGCGCATAGTGTGTTTTGGTTTTATTTTTACTGTTTCATTCGATAAGCAATTTCATAACCCATCAGGATCCCCGTGTCGCGGCTAAGTACCTGGGAAAGTGCGAGATTCGTCTTCCTCAATTCCTCATCCGCCCGCATTCTGACTTTTTCATATTCATTCCATTCAATTTCATACGGGGGTTTTGAATTATTCAATAATTTTTCACCTTCACCGAGACTTACTTTAACCTGCAGACTTTCCTCCATCATCTTATTGAAATTCAATATTTGGTCATGGGCAGCCTGCACTTTCATCAGGATATCCAGGTATTTATTAAACGAAATAAAAAAGCGGCTGGTATCTGAATACGATTTTGAAAAAAAATTCAACGGTGCGATTTGAATCGGTGCATAGGGGCGATAATACTTATTTGGCTCAATATTGATATTCTGCAGGGAAAATGGCAACGATTTCTCCCTTTCCGTCTGGGTTTCACTAAAATCCGGTAAAAAAATATCTGGAATTACGCCTGTTTGCTGAGCGCTCGTACCATTTACACGAAATAGACGTTCAACAGTAATTTTTATAAAATTGTCGGCAGTTTTCATTCGTTCCTGATGTTTTTCATCAAATAAGGTATCCAGGGGAAGCACAACCTGGGCAGTGGCTTTACCAAAACTCGGAGAACCGACAATCAAGGCGCGGTGATAATCCTGTAAGGTTCCGGCCAGCATTTCAGAAGCTGAAGCAGTAAACCCGTTGATGAGAAGGATTAAAGGGCCATCGTACACAGATCCACGGCTGGCATCTTTCATAGTATAAATCCTTCCTTCTTTATCGCGGGACATTCCAACCGGACCTGCATCAATAAAAATCCCCGCCAGTGAAATGGCCTCCAACATGGAACCACCCCCATTATAACGGAGGTCGAGAATAAGACCTTCAATTTTTTCTTTTTTTAATTTTATTATTTCCTTGGCCACATCATCTGCGCAACCATTATTACCGCCTTCTTCTCCGTTCCAGTCGGTATAAAAAGCAGGTAGTGAAATGAACCCTACCCGGTGTTCCCCCCGAAGTATGAAACTGCGAACCTTGCTATTATCATCATCCAAAGATGCTTTTTCCTTATGAAGGGTAACTTTGCGGGTTGCCCCGTCCGATTTTTTTAGAGTAAGTGTCAGGCTTTCGCCATGGTCTCCGGTTATAAATGCATTAACCTCGTCGGTTGTTGCATCGGAGACATCCACTTCTTCATTACCTTCCCATTGCAGAGCCAGAATCTGATCCCCTTCATGAATCAATCCGCTTTTATATGCGGGACTGCCGGGTTTTAATCTGGTTATTTCAGTCGCATCTTTTCCCTCCCCGATACTAAAGCCAAACTGAAGCTGCTTATCTCCAAGTTCACCTTGAAATTCTTCTTTTTTGGAGGGTGAAAAAAACTCGGTATGCGGATCATAACATGATGCCACAGACTCACACCAGGCGTTGCAAACAAATCCCGAAATTCCATCTTTAGTCAGTCTGATACGTTGAATGTCGCGTTTAAATGCATGGCAGACTTTCTTTCGGGCATTCGGTTCCAGACTGGAAGCAGAAATATTTTTTTTAGACGAGTCTTCTTCGTAAATATCCACAAGGGTTTCAATGATATTCCTTTTAACCAGTTTGTATAATTTGATTTTTCGTTGGGCATTATTAGCCGCAAAGTTGCTGTCCTCTGCAATGGTGTAAGTCTCATTGAGATTTAAGTCAAATTTCGACTTGGAAAGTCCATCCAGTATAGAATCAGTCTGATTGATTTTTTTTGAATAAATGGTTATGAGCTGCTTAAGAAAATCATCCTTTCTTGATAATAGCTGACCATCCAAAGAATATTGCCAGGAACTTAATTCGCGTATATCGTCTCCACTAAAATAAATCTTGTCTGCATCCAGCGAACGGAGCATTTGGAAATAGAGGTCAGATGAGAATTGTCTGTCGACCGGCCGGGGCTGAACATGATAAATTTCAGCCATCCGGGTAATAGTATAAGCCCCATCAGCTGCTGGTCGGGTGACCTGAGCGGGAGTTTTCAGAGATATAAACAGGAAAAAGAACAGAGAAGACAAAAAAGCACGCTTCATACCTTAAGTAAAGAATAAAATGGCAATATATAAAATGAATCGGCGTTCTGACTGAAAGTCAGTACTCTACGTTATTTTTGCGTCTAAATTTTTTCTTTGGCAAGTATCAAAAAATTAGCAGGCCAAACAGTCTGGTACGGTGCAAGTTCAATATTTGCCCGTTTTCTTTATTATTTATTGACTCCCTATCTGACCTTAAAATTCCGGGGAACTGTAGAGTATGGCAAAATGAGCCTGATCTATGCCCTGATTCCTTTCCTGAATACGCTGATCCTGTTTGCCTTCGAAACCGCCTATTTCAGGTTTATCCATAGAAATGAATACAAGCAGGATGTGTATGATACCCTGACCACCTCACTTTTAATCAGCACGACCGGAATTGTCGGTGTTACCATTTTTTTCCATGCGGAAATTGCACATTTTATCGGCTTATATACCCATCCGGAGTATGTTACATTAGCCGGAGTAATAATAGGGCTGGACGCCCTTTCAGCCCTACCGTTTGCGAAACTCCGAAATGAAAACAGGCCTCAGAAATTTGCTGCAATCCGGATAAGCGGGATATTGATAAATATTGCGGCAGTTTACTTCTTTCTAACTATTTGTCCGCGCATAATTAAGACAAATCCCAACAGCGTTTTGCGGTTAATATATTATTCAAGCTTCGGTGTTGGATATGTGCTGATCGCTAATATCGCCCAATCCCTGTTTCAATTGATGGCGCTCTGGAAAGAATTAATGTCAGCGCGATTGAAGATCAACCTAAAACTCTGGCGGGAAGTATGGGTCTATGCCCTACCCCTGACAATTGCCGGTTTTGCCGGGATGATAAATGAGACTTTCGACCGCGTCATGCTGCAACGCTGGTCTCCATTAAAGGGAGATGCTGCAACCTTTGAAGTGGGCATCTACAGCGCCTGTTATAAACTTTCCATCCTGATAACATTATTCGTCCAGGCATTCCGTATGGGGGCCGAGCCGTTCTTTTTCAGACAGGCTACAGAGGCTAATGCACCCAAAGTGTACGCACGTGTGATGAAGTTTTTTGTGATCACGATTTGTGGAATGTTTCTCTTGGTTTCTCTTTACCTGGATATCTGGAAATATTTTATTCGTGATGAAAAAATGTGGGCAGGCCTGAAGGTAGTGCCGATTCTTTTACTGGCTAATATGTTCCTGGGAATTTATATAAACCTTTCCATCTGGTACAGACTGTCACAAAAAACTACAGCCGGTGCCTATATAACGCTTATTGGTGCCGGTATCACTATTGCAGTTAATTTTATTTTCATCCCCTACTTTAGTTATATGGCCTG
>JGI1027J12803_100194781_pt1 | contig 29462 bp, 25 predicted proteins | sample IowNatreferecore_FD_12803 | JGI IMG/M metagenome (IMG submission 12803) | reverse complement strand
AGCTGGATTTTATTTCTTGACGCCGATGAATACCTCACTGAAGATTTCAAAACGGAGCTGGGTAAAAAATTACCAGATAGCGATAAGGTTGGTTATTGGCTAAAATATAGCATTCACTATATGGGTAAGAAGCTGAAAGGCGGATACCCTTTGAAAAAGCTGGCATTATTCAGGCACGATGCGGGTGAGTATGAAAGAATAGAAGAGGATTACTGGAGCAACCTGGATATGGAAGTTCATGAACATCCGGTTCTCAGCGGCGAAATCGGATTTTTCAAAGCCACGATAGATCACCAGGACTTAAGGAGTGTAAAATACCTGAACTTAAAGCACAATGAATATGCAATTTGGGAAGCCCGGAGATTTCTGAAAATGAAAAATGATTCATCCATTACCGGTAAATGGACTTGGAAACAACGCATAAAGTATCATTTAATGGGAACGGTTTGGATTGGTCCGGCATTTTTTTTTGGCAGCTTTATCTTTCTCCGGGGGTTTTTAGACGGCAGTAGGGGACTGGCATTTGCAATATTCAAAATGTCCTATTTTAATCAGGTATACTGTAATATCAGGGAACAGGAAAAATTGAACAGAGATCATAACTAATATTTTTTGCCCGTACAACACCTATATTTTGATTCTTCCATTTCAAAGCTTCATTGAATTAACCCTCCTAAAAATGACGAGCCGCATTCCTTCCGAACCACCCTTAATAGAACCGCTTCCAGTTGGCGTTAAGAGGCCCTTGTGGTCAGTGATGATTCCAACATATAATTGTTATGAATTTATAAAAGAAGCAGTGGAAAGCGTTCTAATGCAGGATCCGGGATCTGAAATAATGCAAATTCAGGTAGTGGATGATCACAGCACGGATGGAGATGTGGAAGCTCTGGTAGAGGAAATAGGGCACGGCAGGGTGCTTTTTTTCCGGCAGGAATGCAACCAAGGAAGTCTGAGAAATTTCGAAACCTGCATTAATCTTTCAAAAGGAAAATACGTGCATTTATTGCATGGCGATGACCGGGTAGAACTGGGCTTTTATAAAGAAATAAATGAATTATTCAATAATAACCCCGAGGTAGGTGCAGCATTTACCAACTATTTTTTTATTGATTATAATAGTCTGCCACTCGATATTACCAATCAACCCCTGTTAAAATTGCCAGGAATCATTCCGGATTTCCTGTACCTCATTGCCAAACACCAGCTCATTCAGCCACCGGCAATCGTTGTAAAAAGAGAGGTATATGAAACTTTAGGAAGTTTTTATGCAGTGCATTTCGGCGAAGACTGGGAAATGTGGACCCGGATTGCATCTCGATTTAAGGTCGCCTATTCACCTTCCCTTTACGCTGCCTATCGTGTTGGTCATGGAATGGGCATAAGTCACAGCTATGTTCTAAACGGCAAAAACATTTCAGAAATAAAAAAGGTAATTGACATCATACAAACCTATTTGCCCAACGAGGTGAGAAAAAAGTTCAAAAAATATGCGTCCTCATATTATGCAATCTACTGTGTTAAAATCGCTAACGGCTTGCTTCTCAAAAATAAGAAAGCTGCTTTTCAACAAGTGCGTGGTGCCTGGGAAATGAGCAGGAACCTGCTAACAACATATTGGGTAATCCGTTTTTACCTGTTATACCTTTCACGGTATAAAGAATTGGAAAGCAAATTGCACAACAAAGAAAAAAAGAAGAAGCTTTTAAGAGCATTCAATTCTTAGACCGGTCTTCATACTATAACTGTCTGGAACAATTCAGAATAAAATATGCTTGAAAATACACGTTGGTGGGAATGGGAAATAAAAACTGAAACATCCTGGTTTGGAGTAAGCATGAGAGAACTGTATGCTTATAAGGATCTGCTTTTCCGATTGGTCAGAAAAGATTTCCTGAGTTCCTATCAGCAGACGCTGCTGGGTCCGTTTTGGTTAATGTTTCAGCCACTGGTAACAGTAATCATCTATGTGTTGGTATTCCACGCAGTAATCGGAGTTTCTACGGAAGGGATACCCGCATTTCTATACTACCTCATAGGCATTACACTTTGGAATTTGTTTTCAAACATTCTCTTAAATACATCATATGCTTTCGTGCAAAGTGCACATATATTTGAAAAGGTCTATTTCCCACGCTTGATTTCTCCCTTTTCAATTTTGATTTTAAACCTGTTACGTTTTGGAATTCAGTTCCTACTCCTACTGCTGGCAGCAGGTTATTTTTATATTTTCAAAAAGGTCGACTTTAACCCTGGTTATTTGTTGTTTACCGTGCCTGTTATCATTATTACATCGTGTCTGGGCTTTGGGGCCGGTCTCATTTTTTCAATAATCACCGTTAAATATAAAGACCTTCTCAATTTGCTTGATCTGTTCACCCGCCTGCTGATGTTTATTTGTCCGATTTTCTATTCCCTTGCCATCGTTCCGAAAAATGTAAAATGGCTGGTCTATTTAAATCCTCTTTCCTCTCAGTTTGAAATGTTTCGTTATGCATTCCTGGGAAAGGGAACGTTTCATTACGTTGATATACTTTATAGTATCGGGTTTATGATTTGCCTCCTGTTTGCAGGTATCGCGATTTTCAATAAATGGAGTGATAAACTAATCGACGTTGTCTAGGATATGACACCCATAATAATACACGCAGAAAATATTTCAAAATTATATCACTTGGGGAAAATAGGCACAGGCTCACTCAGGAGGGATATTCAGCACTGGTGGAAAGGGCAGATTCTCGGAAAAGACGACCCATATTTCAAATCCGTCCAGGACGAAAGAAACAGTATTTGGGCGCTGAAGAATGTGAATTTTGAAATCCGGGAGGGGGAAGCATGGGGGATCATCGGCCGCAACGGAGCGGGCAAATCAACTTTTTTAAAGATCCTATCCCGTATCGTCAAACCAACCGAGGGCACTGTAAAGGGAAGGGGCAGAATAAGCAGTCTGCTTGAGGTCGGAACGGGCTTTCACACAGACCTAACAGGCCGTGAAAATATATTTATAAGTGGAAATATACTGGGAATGAACAAGCGTGAAATACAGCAAAAATTTGATGAGATTGTTGATTTTTCAGGAATAGAAAAATTTCTTGATACTCCTGTTAAGAGATACTCTTCCGGCATGTATGTGCGTCTCGCTTTTGCAGTTGCTGCCCACCTCGAGCCGGATATACTGATTGTGGACGAAGTTTTGGCTGTTGGCGATGCAGAGTTTCAAAAGAAATGTTTAGGGAAAATGAAAGATGATTCATCTAAAATTGGAAGGACCGTCATTTTTGTCAGCCACAATCTCCAGGCGATTAGCAATCTGTGCACGCAGGCGATCTGGCTTGAAAAAGGCAGGGTTTGCGCCAGGGGAGATTCAAAGACTGTGGTTAATAATTACCTGGGATCTGAAAATAAAAAATCCTGGAAGCAGGAATTTTTCAATCTTGATAGCGCTCCCGGAAATAACCAAATAAAAGTTCTCTTATTCGAACTTGAACCACAACTTTCATCTCCGCTACTGCCGATTGATATTCGTACGCCTTTGACCGTTAAGTTTAAATTCTTGAATCTTTCTGATAATATTAAACTCGCTGTCGGAATCCACCTTTTTACAATTACAGGAGAGTGCATTTTCGACGTTTCGCATACACCGGCAACATACAAATATGGCATTCTGGAAGGGGAATGCCATATTCCGGGTCAGTTTTTGAACGATGGATCTTACTACCTCTCGATCATATTTGTAAAGGATTCATCCGAAGTATTATATTATTATGAAGAGAGCCTGAATTTTGACGTGGAGGATTTCAGAGAAAATTTAAACTGGTATGGAAAATGGATTGGTTGTGTAAGACCCCAGTTCCCGGTGACGCTCAGACAGTCTGAAGTTAAAATTCCCCTGCTGAATGATTGAGCAGAGCTTATCGGAAATTACCAACCCTGTTGTTTCATTAATTATACCGTGCTACAACCAGGGAAGGTTCTTATCCAAAGCCATCGAAAGTGTTCTGCTTCAGACCTATAAAAATTTTGAAATTATAGTAATCGATGATGGTTCCGAAGACAATACAAAATGTGTTGCTGCACAATATCCGGAAGTCAAATACGTATTTCAGAACAATCAGGGGCTGGCGGCAGCCAGAAATACGGGTATGTCGCACAGCAGGGGAAGCCTTCTTGTATTTCTTGATTCGGACGACTGGTTGATTCCCCAAGCGCTGGAAATTAACGTATCATACATTCTCAGCCATCCGGAAATGGCGTTCGTTTCCGGATCCTATATGCTTTATTATGAAAATGAGAATAAAGCCCGGGAAGTAGTTCGCGAGGTAAAGGGTGACCCTTACGTACATATGCTGGAAGGTAATTATATAGGAATGATCGCCACCGTTATGTTTCGAAAATGGGTCTTCAATTCTTTCCAATACGATACATCCTTAAAAGTCTGTGAAGACTACGATCTTTTCCTGAAAATTGCACGAAAATATTCTGCAATACAACATGATAAAGTCATCGCCGTTTATCGGATCCACGACAAAAATCTTTCCGGTAATCATATTAGAATGCTTGAAACTGTTCTCAACGTTCTAGAAAAACAGAGAAATTTAGTTTCCGGGAAAAGGGAAATCAACGCTTTAAAGAATGGTTATTCTAACTGGAATTTTTACTATTGCGCCCTGATGTATGAGGATCTGCTTCATCAGTTGTTTAATGGCAAAAAGATCAATGGCAGTTACATCCATGCACTGCTGCGAAAAAACAAGAAATTATATTTAAAATTCCAACAAAAAAGATCGTTCCATCTTATGCGTAACCAGTTAAAACAAATATTACCTGATATTATCCTGAAGAGACTGGTCAAATCAATCACGCCTGGTCCGGGTAAAGTAAATTGGGGCGATCTGAATGTTACAAAGCCATTTAGTACAGAATTTGCTTATGACCGGGGCGGACCGGTTGACAGATACTATATCGAGAATTTTCTCGAAAAACAAGAAGCTTGTGTAGCAGGCAGGGTTCTGGAAATTGGAGATAATGAATATTCCTTGCGTTATGGGGGATCCAAAGTAATAAAAAGTGATATTTTACATGTTGATAATACAAACCCTTATGCAACAATTATAGGCGATCTGGCAGATGCGCCTCAAATACCGGACAATATCTTTGATTGCATAATACTTACCCAGACGCTGCACTTGATATATGATTATCGAGGTGCTATCGAAACCTGTCACAGGATTTTAAAACCAGGCGGCATTTTGTTATTGACTGTGCCGGGAATAAGTCATGTTGGCCAGGATCAGTGGGGAAAGTACTGGCAATGGTCATTTACCAACAACTCCATCTCAAGAATATTAAATGAATTTTTCCCATCTGACAACGTCAACATTGAAACTTTTGGCAATGTGCTTATTGCCACAGCTTTTCTGTATGGCCTGGGTCTCCCGGAAGTTACTAAAAAACAGCTGGATGCATTTGATCCCCACTACCAGGTAATTATCGCAGCATCTGCAGTTAAATGACAATACCATTTAAAATCATGCAACAAACTCCCTTTGTTTCGGTAATCATTTCCTTTTTGAATGAAGAACTATTCCTGGCAGAAGCTATAGAAAGTGTCCTTTCACAGACTTATTCTAATTGGGAGATCATTCTGGTCGATGACGGCTCAACAGACAATAGTACAGCCATTGCAAAAAAATACGCCCTATCCTATCCTGGAAAAATTATTTATACCGATCATGAGGAACATTCTAATCGAGGGCTCAGCTATAGCCGTAACCATGGAATTTCACATTCTAAGGGGGATTTAATGACAATACTCGATGCAGATGATGTCTGGCTCGAAGACAAACTGAAATTTCAGGTTGAACTCATGATAGCAAATCCAAAAGCCGAAATGTTGTGCGAAGCTTCCGCATATTGGCACTATCCCTGGCAAATAAAAGATCCCAATTTGAAAATTGTCCAGGTAGGAAAGGAAAGAGACCGGCTATTCCGGCCACTGGAGCTGGTAAAACATTTATATCCTTTATCCGACGGGGATGCCCCATGCCCTTCTGGAATCATTGTTCGAAGAAATTGTCTTCTGAAACACGGTGGATTTGAATCGCACTTCACCGGAAAATTTCAGTTATATGAGGATCAGGCGTTCCTTCATAAATTTTACCTGAACGAATATATATACATTTCATCTGCTTGTAACAACCTGTACAGGCAGCGTGAGGGCTCGCTTGTTCATTCAATCATTAAAGAAGGTGAATACAATTCCGTACGCAAATACTTCCTTGAATGGCTGGAAAAATATATAATGCAAAATAACATCGATGAAAAAGAACTTCAAAGATTAATGACAAGAGCGCTTCTTCCCTATCGCAATCCTGAGAAAAACCCATTCAAAAAACTGGCGTCACGTGTTCTCAGGAAACTAAAAAAATCCCGGTCACGTATATCATATGGCCTACAGTCTCCTGAATAAAATAAAAAGACGAAAAAAACCAAGAGCCGTTGTGCTTATGTATCATCGTATTGCCAATCCCGAAACTGACCCCTGGCAACTGGCGGTGAACCGCGAGAACTTTGAACAGCAGCTAAATGTTCTTAACAACAATTATCGAATCGTCGCCATCAGCGATTTGCATGAACAACTTGCGAATAGTAAATTGGAGGACGAGTGCATTTGCATCACTTTCGATGATGCCTATAGGGACAACTACCTCCATGCTAAACCACTCCTGGAAAAATATGATTGCCCGGCAACTTTTTTTGTGCCATCCTATTTTATTGGCACTGACAGAGAATTCTGGTGGGATGAATTAAAAAATATCATTTTGCAATCAGAAACTTTGCCGTCATCACTTTCTCTGAAAATACGGGAAGATTTCCTCCATTTCCAGGTAAGGGATGAAATTTTATCAGATGAAGTGCGTGCCAAAAATGCTTCCTGGGTCTGGCCGGAAAAAGCTCCTACCGAACGTTGCGAACTTTATTTTAGCCTTTGGGAGTTGCTGCAACCGTTAACCATAGATGAAGTGGAGTCCACTATGAATGACCTGAAAATCTGGGCCGGCTACTCACATTCAGGAAATAAGGAAGATCTTCCAATGACAAGCTGCCAGCTGGAAGAGATTCTTAAACACCCCTTGTTCGATGTGGGCATTCACACCTTAACTCATCAGGCACTGGCTTTTCATCCCAGAGAAATTCAAAGAAGCGAAATAGTCGCCTGTAAGAAGGATCTGGAGAAAAGATCCGAATCTGAAATTACCTTTTTTGCTTATCCATACGGAAATTACAACGCTACTACATTGTCGCTTGTAAAAGAGGAAAATTTAACCCTGGCATTCACCACACAGGAAAAGACAATTACTTCTGACAGCGATACTACATTACTGGGTAGATTTCAGGTATTGAATCAAAATGGAAAAATTTTTAAAAGACAACTGCGTAACTGGTTTCAGAACTTCTGAATTCTGAACATAACCCAACAGACCCTGATCCCTTCCCGGTATTTAGCAGAATTCTAATTCTTTTACTCCTTTAAATCTAATAGTCATGCGAATAATAATCTACGGCATTAACTATGCTCCGGAACTTACAGGCATTGGGAAATATACAGCGGAAATGGCAGTATGGCTTGTCCAACAGGGTCATAGCGTAGACGTAATTACCGGCAAACCTTACTATCCGGAATGGAAAGTACATGAAAAGTACAAACGAAAAATGTGGCAGAAAGAATCGATCGACGGAGTAACTGTGTATCGTTGTCCCCTTTATATTCCCAAAAAAGTTACACCCGCAAAACGCATTTTACATGAATTTTCTTTCCTGGCTGGCGTTTTTCCGCTCTGGGTAAAAACCTTTTTTCAAAAAAGGTACGACCTGGTTATTTGCATAACTCCACCCTTTCATCTTGGCATCATGCCAATGATATATTCCAAAATAAGAAGGGTATATTTCCTGACTCATATCCAGGACTTGCAGGTAGATGCCGCAAAAAACCTGGTTATGTTGAAAAGCAGCCGTTTTCTGAACATGATGTTTGGCGCCGAAAAATTCATTCTGAAAAGAAGTACCGCAGTATCCACCATCAGTATGGGTATGATGAGAAAAATATGGGCAAAGGAAATACCGAACTACAAAACCTTCATATTTCCTAACTGGGTGGATGAAAATTTTATCAAACCCATGTCAAAAGAAGAATCATTAAGGAAAGAGTTCGGCATTAAAAACGACGATAAAGTAATACTTTATTCTGGTAACCTGGGAGAAAAACAGGGACTGAATATTATTGTCGAGGTTGCAAAACATTTTAGGAACAGAAAAAATATTCACTTTATTATAGTTGGTTCAGGAGGCAATAAATCGTCGCTCGAAAATCTCGTACAACAAGATGGATTGAAAAATGTGGAATTTTCCCCTTTAATCCCGTACACCCAGCTGCCCGCTCTCCTCGCCATGGCAGATATTCATTTGGTGCTACAGAAAAAATCTGCTTCCGATCTGATGATGCCATCAAAGTTAACCGGAATACTGGCCGCCGGCGGTTTTCCGATTGTAACCGCTTCAAATGGCACTTCATTATATGAAATTGTTGATAAAAATAACCTGGGAATTTTAGTTGAACCCGAAAGTCCCGAATCACTAAAAACTGCTTTGGAAAACGCTCTTTCAATCGATCTGAAGAAATACAGGGACAACGCGAGGAACTATGCGCTCAAACACTTGTCAAAACAGGCAGTTCTAAACAAGTTTGAAGACATTCTGTCTCAGTTGGTGAATGAACCCCGGATAGAAGTCACACCAGTAAGTGGTTAATAATTTTAGATTACAAATTACAGATCGTTTATTTATTCCTTTTTTTCGCCCGTAAATTATAATTATTTCAATTTATGATTTCCCCACAGGATATCCTGGTGCTGCATAGTTCCAAAGTGGCAAACTGGCACAAGGAGATTTTATTGACCCATGACAACCTTCCTTTTAAATACATTGAAGAAAATCACTATTTCAATTTTCTTCTCTGGCATGAGGAGGACATAGCCCGCGTCAGGGATATTGAATCTTTACGAATAGTAACTGCGAAACGCAATATTGACAGGTATAACCAGGCAAGAAATAACGCCATGGAAAAGATAGATGAGTGGATATTAAATTATTTGCATCTTAACAAAAAAGATTTAAATGCAGAAATGCATTCGGAAACTCCTGGTATGATCATCGATCGCCTGTCCATCATGTCTCTTAAGCGATTTCACATGAACGAGGAGGCTCACCGGGAAGATGTTTCCCTGCAACATATAGCGAATTGCGCAGAAAAGACGGCGCTTCTGGATGAGCAAATTTTTGATCTGTCAGAATGCCTGGCCATACTTCTGTCAAAAATAGAAGCTGGCGAAATCCGGTTTAAAGTCTATCGCCAGCTAAAAATGTATAATGATCCGTCCCTCAATCCTCAGTTATATAAAAGATCTTCAGCAACACGCTAGAACCGGTAAGACAACTCATATTAAAATTCAAAGAATTTCATAACGTACAGCTGGAAATGTCAGACGCATGTAAAATAAGAATTGATTCAACTGCTGGTGGCAATGGAGACATCTGGATGCGACTGGTAAGTTTTTATGCTGTCCAGGCACTAAAGAAGGATTTGAGATTCGAAATAGTAGTTCCGGGTTTGCTGCGAAAGTTAGCTGAACATACTTTTGGAGACAGGCTCACGTTCGTTCAAGGTGATTTAAAATCTGATTATTATTTCACGAATCTGGGAATGAAAGACCTGCTTAAAGGTATTTTTTCAGGAAAAAGATACATTAGTCCTTATCAAAGGGCAGTTATACACGATAGAAAGAAAAAGAGAATAAAGGATTATGTAAATATTCTGGCATTCAATATAGCTGACTGGCTCGGGCTGGTTCAGGTTCCGGAATGGAAGTGGATTGAGAAGTATCAGGGTTATCTGGATGTAATTGGTTTAAAAAAGATTCGAGATATTTCATATGAAGAGTTTCAGGATCAATTGCATACCGATTATCCAAAAATAAGTGCGAAGTTGAAAACAGGTGTGCCCATTTCCGAGGAACTCACTTTTCCCGACGATTTAAAGAAAAATGTATTGGTTTTTCCAACCGGCACCAGCCGTCAGTTTATCCCATTATGGTGGGCAAAAAAATATCTGCCGGATGCATATTTTGGCTTTTTTATAGAGGACCGGGATGCAGCGAGGTTCAGGGAAAACGGATTAAAAATCATTTATTTCTATAGAGAACCAGGGGACATTATTGCACTTTCGCACAGAGCAAAATGGACAATCAGTACTGACAGTTTTCCTTCACATTTGCTTCAGTTTGCTAGCAATAAATGTGCGATTACTATTACAGAAGTACTGAAATCACGGGTAATCTCTCCGGTTTTCGAAGGAAAAATAGTGGATTCACAGGTAGCCTGCCACCCCTGCCTGCACCTGGAAAGAAAAGCGCATCCTTTATGTGCCGCTGGCTATAAAGAATGCCTGAATTGGAAAAATCAGGCCTATACAGATAATATTCTGAACAGTCCAAACTGATTAATGAAACCGTTTAAAATATCCGTTTGTATTCCAACTTATAATCAGTGTAAATACCTTGGAATAGCCATTCAAAGTGTGATAAATCAGACTATGCCGATAGATGAAATAATTGTTTCTAACGATTGTAGCACTGATGACACCAGGATCATATTAGATAATTTGGCACGAAATATTCCTGCTATAAAGCATGTACATCAGCCCGTTAATTTAGGGATGGTTAAAAATATTAAAGCGGTCATGGAAATGTCAGAAGGAGATTTTATTATTATGCTTGATTCTGATGACAAATTAAGACCAGAATATGCAGAACAATTATTAAATCAATTGATCCTACATCCGGAAGCTGGTTATGCTCATGCCGCAGTCCAACAAATCGATCAGGATGGAAAGTTTCAAAAAATAAGAAATTTATCGAGAATGTCCGGATATGAAAATAGTAACACTGCCTTGAAAAATGCCGTTAAGGGATACAAGGTCGCTGCCAATATCATTATGTTCAGACGAGAGGCACTAATAAAGGTCAATTTTGCTCCGTCACCAATCAATTTCGCCAATGATTTCTACCTCATCGCTTCCATCATTTCAGCAGGATATGGCAATATTTATTTGGATAAAGTATTGGCGGAATACCGGGTATGGAACGATATTGGTCAGGTCAGAAAAAAAAGAAAATTAGTTGAGATAGCCGGATTAAATAAGGTGATTACAGATGTATTGGAACCCGCATACAAAATCAGAAATTGGTCCTTGAAGCCCATTTTCCAAATGAGACAGGCTATAGCTATTCAACATTCTGACTGCCTGGCATGGAGCATATATACAGAATCCGAAAAAACCGAATTAAAAAAAGTAATTCTTGAACTTGATTCCTCCAGGAAAGTAAAAATCATAGGCTTTTTGTATCATAAAGGGTTCGGATTTATAATAACTATTTACAGAAACTTAAAAAAGTGTATAAAACTTATACTAAAAGACCTGTTTGGTTACTTTAGGAAATATGTTTCCCGGTCCGTTTCGATACCAACCTAAAAAAATGTAAGTCCGCTTTGACTCAGGCAATGCAAATCTTCGGGTAATTAAATATATCTGATATTACCCTCTTCTTAAAGAATAAACTTATATATATATGTCCAGCCGGTATATAAACTTGTTCCGATTCTTTTTTGTGTGTGTGGACATGATCGCGTTAAGCCTTGTTCACATTTGGCTCATTCTAAATTTACCTTGGATACCTGCCGATGGTGGGAGACCCTATGATTTACTTATAGTGGTAGGTAACATGATTTGGCTTATCTCCACTTATAGTGTCGCGCTGTATGTTGAAGATGCACATCCGGATGTTTACAGGTTTTCAAAACGAACCATCAAGGCTTTTATCCTGTTCACCATCGGCATCCTGACTTTTGTATTCGTTTACCATTATCCTTATTCCAGGCTGTTTATCCTCATAGATTTCACCTTCTTCTTTCTGTTCCTCGCAGTTACTAGAATTGCAATGATTCTGATTTTTTCAACTTTAAAAAAAACCAATCGGAATACAAAGCGAATAGTAGTCGTTGGATATAATGAAATCGCCAAAAATTTTGTAGAAAGATTTAGTATTATAAGGAATGACTTTCATGTAGATGGCTATTTCGAAGACTCAAATAAAATAAAAGAACTTTCCAATCTTCCCATAATAGGCTCGATCGAAAACTGCGTCGACTACGCAGTCAGGCATCATATTCATGAAATATATTCGACTATATCTCCGGAAAAAAACGAAAATATTTATGCAATGGCGAAACTGGCTGAAAGGTCATTTATCCGGTTCAAATTCATACCGGATTTTAAATTGTATGTTAACCGGGAAACCTTTATAGAATACCGGGGAAATTTCCCCATTCTGTCGCTTAGGCCTGAACCTCTGGAAGAAGTTGGAAATAGCATTAAAAAAAGACTGTTTGATATAGTCTTCAGCCTGCTGGTTATTTTATTTATTCTTACCTGGCTCATTCCACTGCTTGGCCTTCTGATTATGTTAACTTCACGGGGAGGAATATTTTTTAAACAAAAACGATCTGGGAAAAACAATGTCCATTTCACTTGTTACAAATTGAGAACGATGACCAGGAACAAGGAAGCGAATTTCAAACAGGTTACACTGAATGATGCACGCGTAACCAAAATAGGCCGATTCCTGCGTAAGACAAACCTTGATGAGCTGCCACAGTTTATTAATGTACTATTGGGTAACATGTCCGTTATCGGCCCCAGACCTCATATGCTGGTTCACACAAAAATGTATTCTAAAATATTAAATGAATATATGATCCGCCATTTCCTTAAACCCGGCATCACGGGATGGGCCCAGGTGAATGGCTACAGAGGTGAGATCAGGGATGAGACACAACTGAGCAATCGTATCGCCCATGATATCTGGTACATGGAGAACTGGAGCATTTGGCTGGACCTGAAAATTATATGGCTGACGATCTGCTGCACATTAAGAGGAGATAAAAATGCCTACTAAAAAATAAAATTGACAAAAATAATTAAACTAAAATATTTTGCGTTTTTCCTCCTCACGATTTTACATTTCCCGGGAAAATTAGTTGCACAACAGAACGAAAAACCCTTTCCCCGTTTTGGCTTCCAGGTGGGAGTTAACATCTCAAATATGAATTTTAATGCGGGTGAACCACCGCCTTTAGTCAAAGCAGATCCTTCATGGAAAGCGGGCTTTACAATCGGAATGCAGATCCGCATTCCCCTGACCAGTAAATTGATATTGCAACCGGAATATGCTTTTAACGAACGAAATGGATCTGACGTAAGCCAGGCAATAAATTATTCTATTGACTATTTTTCCCTGCCGGTCTTATTGGTTTACCAGATTTCGCCCGGAATAAATATGCTCGCAGGTCCGCAGTTCGAAATACTAATAGATGCAAGGGCAAATGAGCAAAACACGAATACGAACATTACGCATAATACGGAGGAAAGGGGAATAGGATTCATCGGTGGATTCGAGTTTGTTGTCTATAAAGGCTTTTTTCTATCTGCCCGGTATCTACAAGGTTTGAATCATGTCGGACTCAGGCAGGGATCCGTTGAAAAAGAGTATAAATATCAATCCTTCATTTTATCAGCGGGAATCAGATTTTAAAAAAAAATATTAAATTTTATAGACTTATTTCCTGAATAATCAGAAAAACCACCATGGAATGAGTGTCGACTTTACAAAATATAAAAGAATATTGGTTTATAGATTGGGAAGCCTGGGAGATTCGATAATTGTCTTGCCATGTTTTCACAAAGTAAAGGAGACATTCCCCCATGCAGAAATCACCCTCCTGACTAACCGGCCGGTACACGCAAAAGCTCCGCCGGTTATTTCAGTTATAGGTCAAAATTTTTTCGACAATGTTATTGAATATCCAATCGGCACGAGGAATCCACTGATCCTTTTTAAAATCCTTTGGCGAATAAGAAGGTCGGGAATAGACCTTGTTATTAATTTAACCGCTATGAGATCCATGAGTGCTTCCATCCGCGATAAGCGGTTTTTCAGATTTGCAGGTGTCAGACATTTTTTTGGATTCCCTGACGGACCGGATGACTTTAATAAAAAAATAAATTTGCTTACCGGGGAAATTGAATGGGAAGCCACCAGGCTTGCACGAAGTATTCATCAATTAGGAAGAATTGATTTACAGGACGACCGCTACTGGAACTTATTGCTTTCCCAATCGGAAATTTCCAGGGCGAAGGAAATATTGGGAATACATCTCAAAAAAGAAATTATAGCCATCAGCCCTGGAACTAAGATGCAATCCAAGGACTGGGAAGAAAAAAACTGGTTAACCCTTCTGAATAAACTGAAAGAACCCCTGAATGAATATTTCCTTTTGGTAGTAGGATCTCCCGAAGAGAAAACAATCGGGGAAAAAAGTTGTACCGCCTGGGGTAAAAATTCTCTTAACCTGTGCGGGGCAGTAACGTTGCGTGAATCCGCTGCCATATTGAAATACGCGAAATTGTTTATCGGACATGACAGCGGACCTATGCACCTTTCGGCTGCAATGGGAGTTCCCTGCGTAGCGATTTTTTCTGCACGAAACTTTCCCCGTGAGTGGTTCCCGCGTGGAAAGAAAAATAAAATAATCTACCACAAAACGAGCTGTGCAGGGTGCAACCTTGAAATTTGCATTATTGAAAAGAAAAGATGCATTCTTTCAATTACAGTTGAAGAGGTTTATGATATTGTGGTCAATATGCTGAAGTCCCATGAAATAGCGTAGATACACTACGATATTGGAAAATTTTTTGATTTACTTTTAAACCATGGAACCAGGTCAAAAAATTGCCATCATCGGATTGGGCTATGTTGGTTTACCTCTTGCAGTTGAATTCGCAAAAAAATTTACTGTTACCGGATTTGATACAGACTTTAGCCGTGTCGAAACATTGCGTAGTGGCATGGATCGCAACCGGGAAGTGGAAGAAAGTGATTTAAAAAAAATAATCCGGCATTCAGTCTCACATGGACTGATTTTTACGGATCAGATAGGAGATATCGGCGCCTGTAATTGTTATATAATTACCGTCCCGACTCCCCTAAAAAAAAATAATCAGGCGGATCTCAGTTTGTTGACTGCAGCCTCTGAAACCGTCGGGAGACTACTAAAGAAAGGAGACCTTGTTATCTATGAATCCACCGTCTATCCGGGAGCAACAGAAGAATTCTGCGCACCGCTGCTGGAGAAAACAAGTGGATTGATATTTAATAAGGATTTTTTTTGCGGTTATTCACCCGAACGAATTAATCCGGGTGATAAAGAACATAGTATTTCAAAGATTCTGAAAATAACGTCCGGATCGACACCGGCCACTGCACGAAAAGTAGACGAATTGTATAAATCAGTTATAGAAGCCGGAACCTACATGGCTCCTTCGATCAGGATTGCGGAAGCTGCAAAACTTGTAGAGAATTCCCAGAGAGATATTAATATCGCCTTTGTAAATGAACTTGCCAAAATATTCAATTTACTGGATATTGATACCCATGAAGTGTTGCAGGCAGCAGGTACCAAATGGAATTTTATGAATTTTAAACCCGGACTTGTGGGTGGTCATTGTATTGGCGCGGCGCCTAACTATCTGGCCCAAAAGGCACGGGAAGCAGGTTACATTCCGGAACTCATTACGGCCGGAAGAAAGCTAAATGACAGCATGGGTAGTTATGTCGCTTGCGAAGTGATTAAACGAATGGTTAAAAAAAAGATTCTGCTTAAGGATGCACATGTTCTGATACTTGGCTTCACATTTAAGGAAAATTGTCCGGACATAAGAAATACACGGGTGATAGAAATTTATAATGAACTTAGATCCCATGGTGCCCGGGTCAGTATTTATGATCCCTGGGCAGATTCGGATATCGTTTACAAAGAATATAAGATCGCCATTCTTGAGGCTCCGGCTCCGACAAATGAAAAATATGATGCGATTATATTATCGGTCGCACATAAAGAATTTAATCAGCTGAACATCCGGGACCTGGTAAAGGACTGTTCAGTTATTTATGATGTAAAAGGAATTCTAATGAAGGAAAGTATAGATGGCAGATTATAACATATTTATCCTGCCAGAAAAGGATTATATGCTTTCTCATAACCGATGGTTGTCGGTTCTCCGTGACCCGGGTACACTATTACATCGTCCGGCAGACTAAACAATTTCTCCCGGATGGTTTTCAAAAGTGTATTTGTATTTCCTCCCGGAATATCTGTCCTTCCAATGCCCATCCTGAAAAGAACGTCACCTCCTATCAAAAAACCCTTGACGCGGTCATAAAATACGATATGACCGACCGAATGCCCGGGTGTAAAAAGTACTTCCATTGAATCTTCTCCCAACCGAATTTTATCCCCCTCTTTCAGATAAATAATATTCCCCGAGTAATTCTCAAATGGCATACCCCAACGAATTCCCGATTCGGGAGCGAATTTGAAAGTCCACAATTCATGCTCACCCATCTGCAATTCAAGATGAAAATGTCCGGCAGCCCATTTGTTCCCAAAAACATGGTCCAGGTGACAGTGAGTATTTAACAAAATATTGGGTTGCAGGTGGTTTTCTTTTAACCATGTCGCCAGACTTTGTTTTTCCTCCGGAAAATAACACCCCGGATCAATGATGGCACAGGCATCTTTTCCATTGTAAACAACGTATGTATTTTCCTGGATGGGGTTGAATATGAATCGTTTTACTGTTAGCATAATACACTTTACAAAGCAAAATCTATTTCACCGGATTTAGGGATTGTCTTATCTTGAACCGGCTATTTCTATAATTCCAAATAAGGTATGCAAGTTCCGCATAAGTTGAAGTTGAAAGAATTTTTTTTAATATCCTCCGCCCTGTTTTTTTTTCTTTTACAGGCTCCTGCACAGGTTAATACAGTTCAATTTGGTAAGAACCGCCTCCAGTTTAAGCATATGAAATGGAAGTATTACCAGACACCCAATTTCAATACATACTTCAATCAACATGGCGATCCGCTCGCAAAATATGTGTGCCAGGTAGCTGAGAAAGAGCTACCTGGAATTGAACAGCAGGTTGAATATGGAATGCAACGCCGGGCCAATATTGTGATGTATAACAGTTTCAATGAAATGGAACAATCCAATATCGGAATGGAGACTGACTGGCAGGCGGTAGGTGGAACCACCCAGCTGGTAAATAATAAAATGATCGTTTACTATACTGACGATCATAATAAACTCCGTATACAAATCCGGCAGGGAATTGCCCGGGTGTTGGTGCAAAATATCCTTTTCGGGGATGATCTCGGTGAATTTGCCGCTAACCAGACATTATTGGATCTCCCTCAGTGGCTGGTTGATGGTTATATTAGTTATGTTGCTGAAAATTGGAATACACAGCTGGATGATGAACTGAAATCGGCCATCTTATCGGGACGATATACAAATTTCTATAATCTGGCATTCGAAAAACCGGATCTGGCCGGCCATGCTTTCTGGTATTATTTTGCCAAGCGGTACAAAAAAGAAAATGTTACCTATTTCCTTTACCTGGCCCGCGTATACCGTAATACCAACACGGCAGCCATGAGAATTTGTAAAAAGAAATTCAAGGATATTTTAATGGACTTCATGACAGAAGAAGAAGAGATCTATGATAAGGATATTCGTGGAAGAAGAAATTTCCCGAAGGGAAGTATTTCCGTCGTTGAAGAAGTTAGCGATAACAGTGATTTTTTCCATTTCACACCGAACCCGGCGCCCCGGAGTCAAACTTATGCCGTTGTTGAATTCGTCCGCGGACAGTATTGTGTTGTACTGCACGAAAATTTTGTAAACAGGAAAGTTCTCCTGAAAAGTGGGGTTAGAAGTAACGATAAACAATTACAACCGCACTATCCGCTTATCGCCTGGGATCCAAAAGGAACCCGGTTGGCAGTAATTTATTATAAAGAAGGTAAGATTCATCTTTTTGTGTACGATGTCGTCTCTAAGTATAAACGGATAGTGACTGAACTGGATTTTGACCAGATCCAGGATATGAAATTTATGCTGGATAATAACACATTGCTGTTAAGTGCAGTTAAAAACGGACAATCAGATATTTTCAGATACGATTTGGCGACCTCAAATGTTGAACAGATTACGAACGATATATACGATGACCTGGATGCTTCTTTTGTAACTTTTCCCAGTAAAACCGGAATCATTTATTCATCGAACCGACCTTCCGGCACTGCTCCAACGGGCGATACTGTGCTTCCTTCAAACCACCGGTACAATATATTCCTGGTGGATAATTGGAACAAAAGTGAATTTAAACAGATTTCACAATTAACGAGTCTGAAATATGGAAATGCGCGCTATCCTACCCAATACAATAATTTCCATTTCACTTTTATTTCAGATGAAAACGGTATAAACAACCGTTATGCCGGATTTTTTACCACCCAAAGAGCCGGGATCGACACCGTATACAGAATCGGAGATGAAATATTACATAACCCCGATGTCAAAGAGCTGGATTCGGTGCTCCGGGCCAATAAACAATCTGAACCGGATTCCATTTATACATTTTCAATCACCCGGGATTCCGCTTACGTTTTTGCACTTACAAACTACCAGAGCGGCTTAACTGAAACAAAGATTGCCGGAGAGACAGGACAGGTTAGTGAGGTTCGTCAGGAAGGTGACCTTAAATTTCTTTATAAACTCAAAGTCGACGAATCTGCACTCAAAAAGAGAAATATAAACCCCCGCCTGACTGCATTTCGTAAAGAAAGTATTGCGGCAAGCCAGCTTGCCGGAGGCCAGGCACTGCAGTTCCAGCAAAAGAAAAAATCGGACACCGTTAATGTTCAGACAGACATTTTTGAAAGCGAATTTGACAAGGAGAAACTGGATACTGTTCTTAACCAGAAACTAATCCTTCAGGCACCGCAACCTGAGCCATCGGACGAAATACTGAAAAATGCAAAACTGTTCGACTATACCCTGAAATTTAATGCACAAAGTTTTACGGCCGGCTTTAACAATGATGTACTGGTAACCCAATATCAACCATTCACGGGATCCCTGCCCATTATGTTGGGAGGGAATGAACCGTTTAATGCAATGTTTAAAGCAACGGTCGTTGATCTGTTTGAAGATATTCGTTTTACAGGTGCACTCCGCCTGCCACTATTTGGCGGTAACAATTCAACCGCTATCGGGGTTGGTACCGGAGGTACCAGCATTTCGACTTTTATACCAGCCGGCGGGTCTTTTTTTGACGGAGGTGGTCAGTGGTATGCTCGCGTGGATTACCTCAAACTCAGGACAGATTTTTCACTTCTTTATTACAGACAGACTGATGTAGGGACTTATCCTTTAGTTGATACAGGATCTAATACATATTCATTTGTGGATTCAAAACTATATACAAACCTCTTCCAGGCAATCATTAGGTATCCATTTGATAAAGTGAGAAGCCTCCGGTATAGCGTCGGCGTTCGGACCGACAAAATTGGTCTCCGGCCTGCAGGAACCAGCGCCTATACAGGTGTCCCCCTATTTGATACATTGGCTTTGAAATCGGACTATGTTCAAAACGAAGTTTTTTTGATTAATCACATTGAATATGTATTTGATAATACAATTATGAAAACCCTCAATATCATGAATGGTCTCCGTTACAAATTTTATGTGGATTTCAATTATCAGATCAACCAGCCAACTTCGGGTGAAGGAAGGAAAATGTTTAATTTCGGATTTGATGCCAGAAACTATTATCCAATTTTCAGGAATTTCATCTGGGCATTACGTGCCGCGGCCGATTTTTCCTGGGGCAATCAGCAGATTATATACTATTTAGGTGGCCAGGACGGATGGATGTTTCCAAAAGCTAACCAGTATCCCCTGCCAGTCTATACCCAGAATTATGCCTACCAGTCACTCGCAGTTAATCTGAGGGGGTACAATCAAAATGTTGCAAACGGGAATAATGCCATTGTCATCAATAGTGAACTCCGTTTACCGGTATTTACTACACTCATGAATAAACCCATCAACAATGCATTTATCCGCAATTTCCAATTGATTCAGTTCTTTGATTTTGGTACCGCCTGGGCCGGACCGTTGAAAAATATTGAGCGCCCACAGAGTCATTATTTTAATAACGATCCATCCATTCCGGTTGACGTTACAATTAAGGCAGGTGGCCTGGGTCCCTTTGCAGGAGGTTATGGTTTTGGTGCGAGAAGCACTTTACTTGGTTATTTCCTTCGCCTGGATGTTGGGTGGCAGATGAATACTTTCTTTGGTAATGCCCCGACATGGCAATTTGCGATGGGAGTTGATTTTTAACAGGATTAGGGTTTTATACTTTGTATCCCTCCTTAATGAGAAAAGCCTTCACTTTGGTTATCTGATCTCCCTGGATAAGTATCAGCCCATCTTTTACTGAACCGCCTGTTCCGCAAAATTGTTTGAGTTTCTTACCTAAAATTTCCAAATCCTGCTGCTTCCCGGAAAATCCAATCACGGCGGTGACCGTCTTTCCACCACGATGGCGTGTATCCAGTACAATTCGCAGCCGCTGTTGACCGGGAGGAATTGAATCAGGTTCACCGGAACCTTCTTTTTGAAACCGAAACGAGGGATCCGTACTGTAAACAAATCCGTTTCTGTCAGGTATATTCTTTTTTGGCAATTTGAATTTGATTGTTGGTAAAGAGTTGCTGTTGTTTTTATTCTGTCTCAAAGTTCAAGAACGGGTGATTTAAAATTTAGGCACCGGACGTTAATAAACAATTTTTAAATAGCCTTCAGACTCATATCCAGACTGCGTGCCTGATGTATCAACGCTCCGATGCTGATATAATTCACACCGGTCGCAGCATATGCTAAAATATTATCCAGGTTAATACCACCGCTCGCTTCTGTTTCTAATTTTTCCTGAATCATATCTACGGCCTGTTGTAATAAAATCGGTTCAAAATTATCGAGCATAATCCGGTCGGCTTTACCGGATGCCAGCACTTCTTTCACATCGTTCAGCGTCCTCGCTTCAATTTCTATTTTTATACCGGGCTTATATTTTTGAGCGTAAGAATATGCCCGGTCCAGGGCTTTTGCAATTCCACCACAATAGTCGATATGGTTATCCTTCAGCATGATCATATCAAATAGGCCAAAACGGTGATTCATACCTCCTCCAATCCGGACAGCTTCTTTTTCAAGCAGACGGAATCCGGGTGTTGTTTTTCTTGTATCCAGAATTTTTGAAGAATAAAGCCGGATCTTTTCCACAAAGAGATTTGTTAGCGTAGCAATGCCACTCATCCGCTGCATGCAATTCAACACTACGCGTTCACACGCTAAAATAGTATGCACAGAAGCTTCTACAGCAAAAGCTGTATCACCCGAATGTACTGCATCCCCGTCTTTTTTGTGCAACTCGAATAAAAGGCCGGGTTCTCTGGACTGAAATATTGTTTTGGCAATTTCTGTACCGGCAAGAATTCCATCCTGCTTGATTTTAAGTATAGCCCTGCCCCTTGCATTGGCCGGAATCACTGCAAGGGTGGAATGGTCTCCTTCGCCCAGATCCTCGTCCAGGACGGCCCGAACCAATCCCTGCAGCCGCTCATCGAAATGGATCACCGGTCTGTTCATTTGAACGCAAAACTAATACAAGAGAATCTGAATATTTGGGAAGAAAATTAAAGATCTGAGAAGGTGATTTCCCGACCTGTCTGTGAATGGCTGCTAGTCGATAGATTGAAATCTGATTTCCTGGAGAAAATGCTTTTCTCCTTTATGCCTGAAAAATAGAGTTGTTCTGAAATTGCCGGATCGTGTTTGTAATATCCCTGCACAAAAAACCGTACCGCCGCTTTCTCCTTCCTGGGTGATCTTAAAATTCTGCACACCATTAGTGCTGAAAAAATCACTGATGACCATTTCAGCCTGCGTCTTGCTGTATGTATCGGATTTATCCGGCAGACTGATATCTACCCGCACATCAAAATAAGAAGATAATTGATTTACATTTCCCGAACGGATCGCGGTGACAACCGCATCCATACTATCAAAACTCCGGTAAGAAACTAGGACGAGGGCCGTTACAGCCAGAACCCATCCTGTCAGCCATTTCATGGGAAATTGTTTATAGCCCTGAAAGAGCGAAAAATATGCCAAACTAATGAACAGGGGTTAAAATGGCTCAAAACAAGGCATTAGCGTTAACTTTGAACCCATTATATCAATCTTTGCATCAAAAAATGACTAAAAAATCGTCTATCCTCATAATCATGGACGGCTGGGGACTCGGAAAAATTGAATCGGCAGACGCTATCAGACATGCGAAAACTCCTTTTGTTAGCTCCCTGTATTCAAAATACCCGAACAGCACGTTGATAACCTGCGGTGAAGCTGTAGGTCTGCCTGAGGGTCAAATGGGTAATTCTGAAGTGGGTCATCTGAATATTGGCGCAGGACGAATCGTATACCAGGAACTTCAACGGATCAATGTAGCGATCCGGGATGGTTCTTTTGCCAAAAATCAGATACTAATCCAGGCCCTGCAAAAAGCAAAAAATGAAAACCGAAAATTACATTTAATTGGCCTCGTAAGTGATGGCGGTGTGCATTCCCACATTAATCACCTTAAATCAATCATCGATTGCTGCAAATCGCAATCGGTTTCACAAGTATTTATTCATGCGTTTACTGATGGCCGTGATACCGATCCAAAAAGTGGATACGGCTTTATCAAAAACCTGCAGGACCACCTGGATCTGACCGGCACCGGAAAAATTGCGACTGTCTCAGGGCGCTACTATGCCATGGACAGGGACAAGCGTTGGGAAAGAGTAAAGCTCGCCTACGATGCACTGGTGAAGAGCAAGGGGACCCCCGGCAATAACGCACTGCAATTGATAGAAAAAAGTTATTCCGAAGGAATTACGGATGAATTTATCAAACCCGCTGTGGTAGTGGATTCCAGAGGAAATCCGTTGGCGGCAATTGCAGATGGAGATATCGTAATCTGTTTTAATTTCAGAACAGATCGCTGCAGAGAAATTACCGAAGCGCTTACACAGCAGGATTTCCCGGATCAGGGAATGAAGAAGCTTTCTCTGGACTATACTACAATGACTGAATACGATCATCATTTCAGAAACGTACATGTAATGTTTGAAAACGATGATCTAAAAATGACTCTGGGTGAAGTGGTCTCAAAAAATATGCTGACCCAAATCCGGATTGCTGAAACTGAAAAATATCCACATGTGACTTTCTTTTTCAGCGGAGGTCGCGAAAAGGAGTTCGAGGGCGAAAAGCGAATCATGATTCCGTCTCCTAAAGTAGCTACTTATGACCTTCAACCTGAAATGAGCGCGACTGGGGTCACAGATGCAATTATTCCCGAGATCAATCATAAAACGTCCAATTTTATTTGTCTGAATTTTGCCAATGCAGACATGGTAGGTCACACAGGCGATTTTCAGGCAGTGATTAAAGCGGTTGAAACGGTCGATCATTGTGTAGAACGTGTTGCGACGGCTGCTCTTGCCAACGATTATATCGTTTTCATCACTGCTGATCACGGTAATGCTGATTTCATGATTAATGCTGATGGCTCTCCCAATACTGCGCATTCCCTTAACCTTGTGCCCTATTTTATCCTTGATAATCAATGGCATGGAAAAGTACATCCGGGTAAACTAGCTGATATTGCTCCCACCCTGCTAAAATTAATGGGTTATGAGGTTCCTGCAGAAATGACCGGCAGCGTTTTATTTGATTAAAATCAGATTCCAAAACTCTCCGCGTGCAGCTTTAGCTTCTCAAAATTGTCTTAAATTACAGGGCAACCAGGTTTAATATGACCGAAGACGCCATCTTACAAGGCTGTTTGAAAAATCATGCTGCTGCCCAGAAGGAGTTGTATAACAGATACAGCCCTAAAATGCTGGCTGTTTGTTACAGGTTTGCACATAACCGTGAAGATGCCGAGGATATGCTTCAGGAAGGATTCATAAAAGTTTTTCTCCAGATGCATACATTTCAAAACAAGGGCGCGTTTGAAGGTTGGATCAGGCGGATCATTGTTCACACCTGTATCAACCATCTTAAAAAGAATAAGCGATTTAATGAAAGCGTGGATATTATACAGGCAAATTCACTGCAGATCAGAGAAGAAAATATTCCTTCGATCGTTCAGGCAAAGCAAATTGTAGATTGTATCCGTCTCCTTCCTTTGGGCTATCGGACCGTTTTAAACCTATATGCCATTGAGGGATACGCACATAAGGAAATTTCAGAAATGCTGGATATTGAGGAGAGTACAAGCCGATCGCAATATACCAGGGCCAGGCAAATGCTGGAAGAGATTTTGATCAAACGAAACCTGATGCCGGCATCGAAGGAAAAGACAGATCGCTTAACTGCCATTCATTAAATGGCCCCGAGCAAACATCCAGGAATGAAGGAGAGAAATATATATGATGGTGAGTTTGAAAAGCAGCTGAAGGAAAAGTCCGATCAGTTCAAAATGTATCCGTCAGACAGAGTATGGAACGAAGTATATAGTTCCCTTCATACCCGCCGTCGTAAGTTCGTTATAGGAATGAGTTTTCTGATCGGTGGTATTCTTTTTCTGGCGGGCTCCCAATTAATTTCTCCAACCAGGAATACACTATCAAAGGCAACAGTATCTAAAATCACTACCCCGGCAAAACCAGCTGAAGCAGTCGATTTGCACAATTTTTCAACCGGTAGCTTTGCTGTTTCCCAGGCGGATAAGACAGCCGATCGTCAGACCACCGCTGGCATTCTAAATTCAAACAACGCACTTGTAAATACCTTCGGAATTTCTCCGGATATCCAACCGGGCACAACAGTGACGGCAGAATCAATCGCAGTAAAGACCCAAACCAATGCCCGTATAAAACCAATACAGCCCGTAGAGAAAAATATTCCTGGAAAATCTGATGAGCCACTCGCAATGGCCCACTTAAATGAAGAGCTGTCTGCAGCTGCTAACCCGCTTATCAATGAAGTTTCTTCTGAATTGGTTTCTGAAAAATCGGCGAATCAGCAATCACATATCCATAATGATCGTTTCAGCTGGGAATTATATATCGCTCCTACACTGAACACACATTATCTGTACGGCCTCAATTATCAATCCATGTCTCAGGCAATTCCTTCTGCTCCCATTATGGTTGTCCATGTGGCGAATGTGAATGGGTTTGTTGACAACACACCGGTGATGGGTTATGATGTAGGAGGAAATATTTTGTACAGGATTTCTAAAAATCTTTCTTTGAAAGCCGGTTTGGAGTTTAGCTTCAGCCGTTATTATATTAAGGCCTATAATTCCAGTCCGGGACAAGCTACTGCCGTACTTAGCTCTTATCTTGGATATTTCACGGATTCGCTGCTGAATATAAATTCATCCGGTGCTGTTAATAAAAACCCACAACACTATCAAAACCGCTATTATCAACTGTCTGTGCCGGTTGGCGTTGAATTGAAAGTGGCCGGAAGGGACAAATTGCAATTTCATATTGGAGCAACCCTTCAGCCGAGTTACCTCTTAAATACAGATGCCTACGTGCTTACGGATGATTATAATAACTACACAAAAGACCCGAGGGCGTTCAGAAGATGGAACCTCATTGCGGGAGCTGAAGCATATATTTCCTATGGAATAGGTAAAATTCGATGGGAACTGGGTCCGCAGGTGAGATACCAGATTTTTTCAACCTACAAAAATAGTTACTTCCTGCAGGAGAATATGCTGAATTATGGAATCAGGATCGGCATTTCTAAATCTATAAGGTAGTCTTCCACTCATGCATTAATTTTATCGGATGAAGAAATTATTCATCCCGGCATCACTCATTTTTCTTTTCAATGCATGCCATCCGGGAAATTCGGAAAATACGGCCCCGGGCGCAGGCCGGAAAGACACCGCAAAAAAAAACTACCTCCCGGTTGCTGATTACATCCTATCTGAAATCAGCGCAGTTGACTCATTTCCCCTCCGCCTGATGAAATACCATACCTCAGGTCGTAAAACGGATTCCGGCATTATCACAACTCCTGTTTTTGATCAACTGGCCAGAGAATTTCTGATGACCGAACTGGATAGCAGCTATTTTGAAAACAATTTCGAAGAAAATTCATTTGTAGACCGCTCCACCAACCTGGTAAGCTTTACATATTCAACAAAAGATACCGGTAACGGGTTAAAAAGAGTAGATGTATTACTTTCTCCCGGCGAGGGAGTAGACAGACTGAATTCAATATATATGGAATCGATTTCGTCGGGTAAAGACAGTACATTGATCCGTAAATTGTCCTGGAAAGCTGGAAAAAGTTTCAGGATACTCCATATTCTTAAAGTTGACGGGGGTCCGGAAAGTACAAATCAGACCATGGTCGTCTGGGACAGCAGAGAATAAATATGGAGCAGGAAGCATTTCAACAAATAGCACAAACCATACCCCTGGAGCCGGGTATATATAAATATCTTGGTTCCAAAAAGGAATTATTATACGTTGGGAAAGCCAAAAACTTACGCAAACGTGTCGGCTCCTATTTTAATAAAACGCTCTCCAATTTTAAGACCTATGAACTTGTCAAAAGAATTCAAAGTATCGAATTCACGATTGTTAATTCAGAACAAGATGCATTTCTGCTCGAAAACTCTCTGATTAAACAATACCAGCCCCGCTTTAATATAAATCTGAAAGATGACAAGTCCTACCCTTTTATCGTAATTAAAAAAGAACATTTCCCGCGCGTATTTCTGACCCGGAGGAAAATAAATGACGGTTCCGAATATCTGGGTCCGTTTACTTCTGTTGCTAGGGTACGTGAACTCATTGATTTCATTAAGGCCAATGTACAGTTGCGTACATGCAAGTTGAATCTCACTCCGGCAAATATTGCAAAGAAAAAATTCAAAGTTTGCCTGGAATACCATCTCGGAAATTGCAAGGGTCCCTGTGAGGGGTTGCAAACTGAAGAAGATTATTCCGAGGGTCTCAGGAAGCTTAAATACATATTGAAAGGAAATCTGGGCCCGGTTATCAGCGGTTTCCGACTTGAGATGAAGGAAGCAGCGGCAGATATGGCTTTTGAAAAGGCGGAACTCATCCGAAAAAAAATAGAACATCTTGAAAATTATCAGTCCCGTTCTGTAATTGTCAATAAGCACATCACCCAGGCCGATGTCTTTTCGATGTTTCGTGCTGAGGGGGGAGCATTCATCAACTACCTGATGGTTGAAAATGGTACCATTGTACAAACTCATAGTACGGAAGCGGAAATTCAACTGGAAGAAACGGACGAAGAAATTCTGGCTTTTGCCATAGCCCAGCTCCGGGACCGGTTTAACAGCAATGCTGCCGAAATTATTCTGCCATTTGCTATTAACTTTCCACAGGAAGGAGTAATCATAACCGTTCCAAAAGGGGGCGACAAAAAGAAACTCCTCGAACTGTCTGAAAAAAATGTCAATTATTACCGGGAGGAGGCAGAAAAGAAGAAGATGCTCCATCTGCAAAGGAAAACACCAGAAGAAAGATTGATCGTGTTACAACAACTTCAGTCGGATCTCCAGTTACCCGAATTACCAGCGCATATCGAATGCTTTGATAATTCTAATTTCCAGGGAAGTTATCCGGTGTCCGCAATGGTATGTTTTCGTGACGGAGTAGAAAGTAAAAAGGATTACCGGCACTTCAATGTGAAAACCGTAGAAGGGATTAATGATTTTGCAACGATGAAGGAAGTAGTTTACAGGCGATATAAAAGACTGATGGCGGAAAATCAGGATCTTCCCCAGCTCGTGATTATTGATGGAGGAAAAGGTCAATTGAGCGCTGCTATGGAAAGTATCGATGAACTGGGACTGAGAGGGAAATTGACATTGGTGGGACTTGCGAAGAATGAAGAAGAAATTTTTTTTACAGGCGACCATGATTCCCTGAAATTACCATACGACAGTTCAAGTTTGAAGCTGATCCGAAAAATACGTGATGAAGTACACCGGTTCGGAATCAGTTTTCACCGGAATAAAAGAAGCCGCGGAACATTTAGGAATGAATTAGAAAATATAAAAGGCATTGGCAGGCAATCCGCAGATCTTTTACTGAAAACTTTTCACTCCATTAATAAAATAAAATCCGCCCCTGATGAAGAACTTACAAGACTCATTGGATCATTAAAAGTCAAACTTATTAAAGAACATTTCAACAAACAGGAAGGGGAAACACAGGCTGAGCAAGGATTTAATTAGTTGACGGGAGTCAAAAAAAAGGGGCCAGAATGGAAATTCAGCCCCGTTTTTAAAATCCAATATCCTATGAAAAACCATTGTAAAAATAATAAAACAATTCTATTAAACAAGATCCGCAATCAGTATTTTGAAAATAATTATCAACAGTTTATCTGTCAAAAAGTTACACAGACATAGTAAAAATACGCGGATTCCCGCTTTGGGAAAAACCAGGAACAACAAAAAAGCCATCCGTAACTTAACGGATGGCTTTCAAATTTTTCAACTGGTTATATTAGTACGACCAAAGGTCCTGCTCGTAATTGAAGATTTTTTCTTTAATATCATCGCCTTCCAGGAGACCTAAAATCGGATCCTTTATATATGCGCTGATAAAGTTATCACCCGGGTTATCGATGGTTGATTTTACAACCCTGCTCGAAAACATCCGGCTTTCAAACAACTCTTCCCAGCTCATGCGGGCACCATAGTTCTTCCCGTTATAAGCTTCATACTTGGCCAAATAGGATCTGAGATCAGGATAGTAAACCCAGAAGATAGGAACCACAGCCCTGAAAGAACCGTCTGCATTATAGATTGTCTTTTCCGGTGCGATACCGAGGATCCGGACATACATTCTCGAAGATTCTTTGTCAAATACCCATTCTTCTTTGATTTCATACCTCTCCACGAGATCCGGGTTAAATTCCTCCAGGATAGTGGTATCCTTGGTAATCCCCTTGGATCCGTCCGGGTCAACCGTCATATCAGGTATTTGAATAACCTTCGGTTTGCCTACCATACCTTCTGCAATCTGGCGGAAAGTCATTGGCGTAGTAAAACGGTCATCAACACTGGCATCAAATGCAGTAACATCACCTGCGTGGATCAAATTGAGCAGGATACTGATGAAACGCTGATTTCCGTTATCTTCAGACGCTTTATAAACAAATGGAAGGTTCATCTTTTCATGAACATCAATTTCCCTCCAAACGCGCTGACGGTAAACGGCATCATCCTCCCGGATATGTTCGTATGCCAGAGGTGTACGGTCTTTTACCAGGTTCAGTTCAATAGATGCATCGTTGCGCAGTGATTTCCT
>JGI1027J12803_100473273_pt1 | contig 29984 bp, 27 predicted proteins | sample IowNatreferecore_FD_12803 | JGI IMG/M metagenome (IMG submission 12803) | reverse complement strand
GGGGCAATTTGTTCATTGCCGATTCCCGCGGGCCCTTTAACTTTGAAATATGGCAGAACCTATTGTAGAGCTCAAGAATGTAAACATCTACCAATCCGGCACCCTGATCCTTGGAAATGTGAATATTGTGGTGAACAAAGCCGAGTTTGTTTACCTGGTCGGAAAGACCGGGACCGGGAAATCAAGCCTCCTGAAAACAATGTATGGAGATCTGACCATGAAGGAAGGAGAGGGCATGGTGGCCGGATTCAACCTTAGGGAGATGACCTGGAAGAAAGTACCTTATCTCCGCAGAAACCTCGGTGTGGTATTCCAGGATTTTCAATTGCTAACCGACCGCAACGTGGTCGATAACCTGAAGTTTGTACTGAAAGCCACCGGTTGGAAAGACGAGCGGCTGATGAATGAAAAGATAAATGATGTGCTGGATAAAGTAGGATTGAAATCCAAAGGTTTTAAAATGCCTTTTGAAATGAGCGGGGGCGAACAACAAAGGGTGGATATTGCCCGGGCGCTCCTGAATTCACCCAAAGTGATATTGGCAGACGAACCCACAGGAAACCTGGATCCGGAAACAGCCGATGAGATCATGCAACTCTTATTTCAAATATCAAAAGAATACGGAACAACTGTTGTAATGGCAACTCACGATTATCGTGTGGTGAATAAATTCCCTGCCCGCACCCTGCGGACTGAAAAAGGAAAAGTATTCGACAATGCTACCATATCTGCCTTATAAGCAGACCAGCTGATTCAAGATTATTATATTGACTCAGTAATTTTTCCCTGCGGCACTCGAGGTCAAGAAAAGTAAAGGGACGTTCATAGAAGGTTTCAATCAGGCGTTTAAATTCAGTAGCTCCCTGCGCCATATGACAAAATTCTTTCAGACCGGTTCCATTCACTGCCTCTGCATTTACAATACAGTGCCTGCCATTAAAAAGTGCATTCAGCAATTTCAATTTTACACCAGTCCGATTAAACGAAGGGATTACATGTAATTGTGCTTTTGAAATGATATCTTTTAATTCCTGGTCACTGGGATCGGACACTATACAACAGTTCTTATATTTCGCAACCACGCGCTGAAGCCGGTTGCCCGGATTTTTACCCGCCACCAGAAATGGGATGGAAAGATCATTGAATACATTCTCGAGTAACCAGATCACGGCTTTCTCATTTTCATCCACTGACAGATTGCCGTGATAGAGACAATAGCAGCCGGTTCCCTGCGGTGATTGTATTTGCTGAAAAGGCAGAAACACCGGCACAACCCGGATATTCGTAGACTGGTAGGTGACGGCAGCCAGATCGGCATCTGATTGAGTAACTGCCAGGAGCGGCCAGCTGGATGCGATACGCTTTTCATATTTTCGCAACACCGCACTTTCCCATAAATAATAAATTTTTTTTAACAGGGAAGAACTGCTTTTCGCGAGCTGTTTGTAATAGACCGATTCCACATTGTGTAACCGCAATAATATTTTTCTTTTTGCAAAACGGCTGTCCTGGGTAAGATAGGTACAATGCACTCCTTCCAGCAGGATCGGATTTTCATCCTGGAGAAGTCTGTCCAGAAGTTCCGGACTTGAACGCGAACAAACGATGTAAGGAAGCTGGTGCGAGAAACCTTTATGGCCGATTTTTCGCGGGTAATAATACACTTCCTCACAAAATGTATTAAGGATGGGTTGTTCATCCCTTCCGCTTGTGAAACAATGCAGGAAGATTTTTATTCCCTGTTGGTGAAGGGTCAGGATTTTATAGTACAGGTCAAAAACACCGCCATAGTCGGGAGGATAAGGAACATCATGACAAACAATATGCAGTTTCCTTTCTTCCATTTAATTATTAACCGATTCCTTTTCCACTTGTTTAAAAATGGATATAATTATTTTGCTTTCATTCTCCCAGTTCATTTCGTCCCGCACCCTGACAGTATTCTGCTTCCACCTTTTTATTTTTGCCGGATCGGCAAAGATCTCTTTAATTTTCCTTGCAATGTGTTCAGGTTGATGGTCATCAATAAAATCGCCGACCTCGTACTGGTTAATGATTTTCTCCTGTTCAATAAGCCGGCTGGCCAATACGGGCACCCCCGCATGCAGGTATTCGAATAATTTATTTGGCAGACTGTATTTGTGATTGATCACAGACGGCTTGTCGATGGAGAGTCCCAGTTCCGCTTTTTTCGTAAAATGGTTCAGTATGGCAAAAGGAACTTTTGGAATCAGGGTAATTTTTTCATTCAATTGATTTTCGTCTATTATTTTTTTCAACTTCTCAATTACGTCGCCCCCGCCGATGATCATCAGGTGAAATTCCCTGTGGTCCAGGTAAGCCATACTAAGTACCAGTTCTTCCGCGCCGCGCGATTCATTGATTCCCGCTCCCTGGAAAATCAGCAGGTGCTTATTAATGGGAATCTGGCGGTCAAGAGAACCTATCCAGGCGTCTTCATCCGGGCTGGGATCGGTATATGGTGGATTTTTGAGTGGCAGATTACGAACCACAAAAAGTTTTTTGTGATAAGTCTTTCGATATAGATTATGGATTGAATCTGACACGGTGTACATGTAGTTCAGTCTTGCCAGCGCCCACGATTCTATAAATTTCCAGATTGAGCGGCGAAAGGGTTTTTCATCCATTCCTGCCATGCCCAGGAAATATTCATGACTGTCATAAACCAGGGGTTTTTTTTTCCACCGGGCAATCAGCATGGTTGCAGGCATGGTATCCAGGTCATTGCCCAGATAAATATCTGCGCGGGTTCGTGATAATCTGAAAAAAAGGCGGATGGTAAACTCTGCATAGAACAATGCACTTTTACGGAACCAAATTTTGATTCTATCCGTTTGATACTCACGCGGTATTAGAGGCTTACTTCGATTATTGCAGGTTCCGATCAGGTGAACCCGGTAACCTTCGTCCTTCAGGGTCTGACACACTTTATGGACCCTGGCATCAGTGACCAGATCGGAAATGACGGTAACTATAATCAGCTTTTGTTCAACTTGATAGAGCTGGGAGTCCATATATTGCCGGCCTTAGGTGAAACCAGGGATTTTCAATGAAAACGTCTTAATTCCCAAATAATTCTCTACCTTCGCGCACAAATTAGTAGAATATTATCTGGATGCCTTTAAAAAAATTGAGATGCCTTATTTGACAAAAGAAAAAACAGCAGAATTCTTCACAAAGTTCGGAACCAGCACCACAAATACCGGTTCAATCGAAGCGCAGATCGCGCTATTGACTGAGCGGATCAACCGCATTTCCGAGCACCTTCAGGGAAATAAAAAAGATTTCTCTACACACCGCGGCCTGATGCAGCTGGTTGGAAAGAGAAAAAGACTTTTGACCTACCTGAGCAACAACGACCTTCAAAATTACCGCCAACTGATAGAGAAGATCGGTCTCAGAAAATAACTGGATTCCCAACCATATAAAGTTGGGATTCATTTTTTCGGAAACCACATTATCGTTATTTGACCGTTCCAGGATCCCGCCTGCATACCGTTCAGACCGATTTATTACAAACGATTCATTATGTTATCACAGCCATTCAGTGTAACCTTTACAACCGGTGAAGGATTACCGATTACCATAGAGACCGGAAAACTTGCCCGCCAGGCAGATGGAGCAATTACCCTTCGTCAGGGCAATTGTATTATTCTGGCAACTGTAGTTGCGAATAAGGAACCACGTGAAGGCCAGGATTTCTTCCCGCTTTCCGTGGATTACCAGGAAAAATTTGCTTCCGCAGGAAGAATTCCCGGGTCATTTTTTAAAAGAGAGGCCCGCCTGAACGACTACGAAGTTCTTACCAGTCGTTTGATTGACCGTGCCCTGCGTCCGTTGTTCCCCGAGGATTATTTTTGCGATGTCCAGGTGCTGGTAACCCTCATCTCCAGTGACTCTGAAGTCTTACCGGATGCCCTGGCCGGACTCGCCGCTTCCGCTGCATTGGCTGTATCTGACATTCCCATTAAAGAAGTAATCAGTGAAGTCCGTGTTGCGAAAGTGGATGGTAAATTTATAGTGAATCCGACACGCAGCCAGCTGGAAGCCTCTTCCCTGGAGTTCCTGATCGCAGCCACAGAAAAAAACTTAATGATGGTGGAAGGCGAAGCCGACGAGTGTAGCGAGGATGATCTGATCCGGGCATTAGAAGTTGCCCATGATGCAATCCGCATCCAGATACGGGCGCAACATGAGCTCCGCGAAAAAGTCGGAATCAAAGAAAAGAGGGAGTATAAGAAGCCGGAAACCAATGAAGAGCTGAATGAAAAAGTAAAAGCATTTACCAAAGATAAAATCTACCAGATTTCAAGAGCCGGCAGCGGCAAGCACCAGCGTAGTGAAGCATTCGACCAGCTTAAAAAAGAACTTATCGAAAGTCTGGGTGCCGAAGCAACTGATGCCGATAAAAAACTGGCAAAAAAATATTATGCTGATCTCCAGTGGGAGATCGTACGCAATATGATCGTCGATGAAAAAGTACGTCTCGACGGTCGCAGACTGGATGAAATACGTCCGCTGGAAATGGAAACGGATCCGTTACCGACTCCGCATGGCTCCGCTTTATTTACGAGAGGGGAGACACAATCACTGACTACAGTTACCCTGGGTACTCCCCTGGATGAGCTGCTCGTGGAAAGTGCTGCAAAATCGGACTACACCAAATTTATCCTGCATTATAATTTCCCGCCGTTTTCAACCGGTGAAGTAAAGATGATGCGGGCTCCCGCGAGACGTGAAGTGGGGCATGGTAACCTTGCAATGCGCTCCCTGAAGAAAATGATGCCGGGCAATGATTATCCTTATACGGTACGTGTAGTGAGTGATGTACTGGAATCCAACGGATCTTCGTCTATGGCTACTGTTTGTGCCGGATCATTAGCGCTGATGGATGCGGGTGTTCCTTTCGGCAAGCATGTGAGTGGTGTTGCCATGGGACTTATATCCCGATCCTCGGATAATCAATACGCCGTGCTTACAGATATCCTGGGAGATGAAGATCACCTGGGAGACATGGATTTTAAAGTTACCGGCACGCGAGAAGGAATCTGCGGTGTGCAGATGGATATCAAGGTGGACGGTCTCAGCATGGCCACCATGCGTGAGGCCCTTGAACAGGCCCGCAAAGGAAGACTGCATATTCTCAATGCCATGTATGAATGTATTCCTTCCCCAAGACCGGAAGTGAAACCTCATGCGCCAAGAATGGAGAAATTATTTATAGATAAGGAATTTATCGGAGCTGTTATCGGACCAGGTGGCAAAATCATACAGGAAATACAAAGAGAAACCGGTGCGACCATTAACCTGGAAGAAGTAGGAAACCAGGGTGAGGTCAGCATATTCAGTCCTTCCAAAGAAGGCCTGGATAAAGCAGTTGCGTGGATCAAAGGAATTGTTGCCGTGCCGGAAGTCGGTTCGGTTTATGAAGCGAAAGTAAAGTCTGTTATGCCCTACGGTGCTTTTGTTGAATTTCTACCGGGTAAACAGGGACTGCTGCATATCAGTGAAATCAGCTGGAAGAGACTTGAAACCATGGACGGCGTCCTAAATGAAAATGACATGGTGAAAGTGAAACTGATCGGACTGGACAGCAAAACCGGTAAGTTCAAACTCAGCCGAAAAGTGCTGATGCCTAAACCTGAGGGACGTCCGCAGGAACAGCATCAGAAGGAGAGTGAATAACTTTCTGCCATTTGCATGAACCGTTATATTCAAATCACGATCGAAACCCGGGACAGTGAAGAGTCGGATATCTTTGTAGCCCGGCTGAGTCAGGCGGGTTTTGAAGGATTTGAAGAAGAGCCCCGAAAGCTTATTGCCTATATTCCAGAATCCCTCTATGAAGTCTCAAATGTTGAGCATATTATCGCGGAAATAAAGGGGCAGGCAGATCCTTACCATACCTTATTCAAAACAGAGACCATTGAGCCGCGTAACTGGAATGCGGAATGGGAGAAAGATTTTGAACCCGTCATTGTAAATGATTTTTGTGCTGTCAGGGCTCATTTTCATAAACCTTTGTCTGGTGTAGTGCACGATGTGGTTATCACGCCAAAAATGAGTTTTGGAACCGGCCATCATGCGACGACCTTTATGATGATTGCAGCGATGCAGGAACTGGATTTCCGTCATAGATCTGTGCTGGATTTTGGAACCGGCACCGGCGTACTGGCAATACTGGCGGAAAAACTGGGCGCTGAGTCGGTGCTGGCTATTGATAACGATGAGTGGAGTATCGAAAATGCGCATGAAAATATAATGGTGAATGAATGTAAAAAGGTTCGAATAGTGCAAATGGATTCGCTATCAGAAACAGGACAATTTGACATCATTCTGGCCAATATAAATCTTCGTGTCATACTGGAAAACCTGGCTTTTTTGCGACAACATTTGAAAGAAAAAGGCGTTTTTATAGGCAGCGGAGTTCTTGAATCTGATGAAAAAAAAATAAGCATAAAGGCTGCCAGCGCCGGATTTACAATTGAGCCCCTGATGACCAGGGACAGCTGGATGAGTTTCGGGATAAAAAATCAGTAGACCCGGGTGTTATCGTCCATGTTAAATGCCTATTTTTAAGTAAATTTGTAACCCAACTACGCCCGCCGTTCATGAAGGAAGTTCTATTTATATTGTTTGCCTACCTCATAGGTTCTATACCGACGGCAGTTTGGATAAGTCGTTATTTTTTCGGGGTCGATATCCGTGATTATGGCAGTGGTAATGCCGGAGCAACCAATACTTTTCGTGTTCTGGGATCCAAATGGGGGTGTATCGTGATGTCCGTTGATGTGCTGAAGGGTGTTGTCGCTACCAGTCTATACATTCTTTTACCTTTTTACATGCACAATGAATGGGATCGTACCAATCTGATGGTGGGTCTGGGTCTTGCAGCTGTTGTGGGCCATATATTTCCATTGTGGGCTGATTTCAGAGGCGGAAAGGGCGTAGCAACGCTCTTTGGGATGATCCTCGCCATACAGCCCCTGGTAGCGTTGTACTGTGTCGGAGTATTCCTCCTGTGCCTTTACCTGACCCGTTTTGTATCCCTTAGCTCTATATTGGCCAGCGTTGCATTTGCTGTCCTTATCCTGTTCATATTTAATGAAAAAGAACCACTTTACCGGTTTTTTTCCATCGCTGTTGCCCTGCTGGTGATACTGACGCATCAAAAGAATATCACCAGGTTGCTACGGGGAAGTGAGAGCAAGATTCCCATTTTGAAATACCGGGACAAAAAAAGACCCAGGAGATCCGATCCGCCCCTTTAAATTTAATCGGAACTAGCGGTCATTCAATCTATTACCCTTAGCATATTCATCTAAAATCGATTACCCTTTCGTCTTCCGGGACAGGATAAAGGGACGATTTTTCTTTTTAATGCAGTTAATTTTTCGTTACCTTTGCAGCCCCTGAAGGCGATTCCGCAACAAAAAACTATTAAGCATGTCAATGACTTTATTGGAAAAGTTAGAACTCAGAGAAGAAAAAAGCGTTTTAATTCAGGGTCTTCCTTCTTCGATAGAAAAGCAGTTTGCCAAACTGGCTTTTGCTAAAAATGTGACCCCCCTTCTCAAGATTAAGAAAATCGATTTTGCCCTAGTATTTGCTGTGAACGAAACCCAGTTAAGGGGAATTATTCACGAAGTACTTCCTGCGTTAAGCAAGGGTGGAAAATTCTGGGTTGCTTATCCCAAAACCAGTTCAAAAATTGCAACTACACTGAACCGGGAATGCAGCTGGAGCTGTATTACAAATGGCGGTTTTGAAGGAATCAACGAAATCACTCTCGATCATGTCTGGACGGCCATCCGTTTTGAAAAGTCTGCTATTAACGGAACCGCAATGGTCAGCCGCAAAGCGGAAGCATTAGTGGGATAATCAAAAGATTAATTTTAGACGTGGATCGTTTATCGTAAATCGTAGATCGATTAACGACTGACGATTAACGATTTTGTCGGTGCTTAAATTTTTACTATTACCGTTCCCGATTTCCCCATCAGCTCTTTTTCCATTTGTTTTAAATGGAGGTGGGTTTGCATGAACATTAGTTGCTCTTCGGGGTTCCCCGATTTTTCGAGATCCCGCTGATTTAAATCCATCAAACGCTGGATTTTTCTGAGCTTCAGGTATGTGAGGGTTGAGACAACTTCTTCCCGGTATAATTCATCACGCGTGGGAATTTTTCCCTCAAAATGAGTTTTCCAGTTTTCGCTTACTTCATAGGGAAATTCCATTATGGAAACGACCAGAGAACCCAGTTCCTGGTCTTCATGATATAAAAAATTTCTTGCGGTAGGTTCCAGTTGCTGATTGTACCAGGTTTTATAATGACTCAGGATTTTTACCAGGTTTTTATTATCAAACATATCCTCATCCTCCAGTTCCGGAAGCAGGTAATCTGCGACGCGGATATTTCCTTCCCAGGGTTTGAGACCAAATTCCAGGAGTGACCGGATAATGGCGCGCTCCTGTTGCTCATCCCTGTTCAGTAATTCATTCAGCTCTTCATCCACAAACACCGGCGGAACCTGCTGACTGTCCGGAATGATGCCGGTGGCCGCAGTTTTATTTTCATATTTTCCAATTCTTTCGCGAATGAATTTATTGACCAGGGTATTCAGCCCGTTTTCGTCAATTTTAAGCAGCTCGGAAGATCGTCTTATATAGTCCTGCTGTCTTGTAAAATCTTCCGCTTTATTAATTCTTGAAATCGTTTCTGCAATCTGGCTGACCAGCTGCGCTTTTTTGTTGCTGTCACCTGATACGGCGACCAATGATGTTTCCAGTTGGAACAATATGAAATCCTTTTTATTTTCCGCTACAAAATCCCTGAAAGCGGCGGCACCGATTTTTCGTACATAGCTATCCGGATCTTCCTGACCAGGAATCAGCACCAATTTCACCTGCAGACTTTCTTCAAAAGCCAGATCCATTCCGCGATGGGCAGCCTTAATACCTGCGGCATCGCCATCATAAATTATTGTGAGGTTGGAAGTGTATTTCCTGATCAGCCGCAACTGATCCGGTGTCAAAGATGTTCCACCGCTGGCCACTACATTTTCAATGCCGGCCTGATGAAGAGATATCACATCGGTATATCCTTCAACGAGCAAGCACTCGTCGGCCTTATCAATGGCCTGGCGGGCAAAGTAAGATCCGTAAAGCAGCTTACTTTTTACATAAATTTCGTTCTCGGGTGTGTTGATATATTTAGGGGCACGATCATTATTACGTATCACCCGTGCGCCAAAGCCCGCGATTTTACCCAGCGGGCTATGGATAGGAAAAATGATTCTTCCCCTGTAATTATCCACGGTTCTTCCATCACGGTTCACCACGAGACCGCTTTTGAGCAGCAAATCCGGATTGTATTTTGCGATCAGGGCCTCCGAAGCAAATGCATCTGCGGCTGAAGGGTTATAGCCCAATTGAAATTTTTCGACGATTGAAGCATGAAATCCGCGTTCCTGCAGATAAGCCAGGCCGATATTCTGTCCCTCTTCTGAATTGTGCAGCGTATCACTGAAAAATTTTTGAGCAAATGCATTCAGGATGTACAGACTGTCGGCGGTTTGTTGCTGTAGTTTAAGTTCAGGGCTGAGCTCTGTTTCCTCGACATCTACATTATACCGTCCGGCCAGCCATTTAAGCGCCTCCACATAAGAAAACTTCTCATGTTCCATGAGAAAGCTGATAGTATTTCCACTTCTCCCGCAACCAAAGCACTTGTAAATTTCCTTTGCCGGTGAAACCGTGAATGAGGGCGTTTTTTCATTGTGAAAGGGGCAGAGACCGAGATAGTTTGCACCCCTTTTTTTTAATTTCACAAAGCCACCGATAATCTCTGTGATATCAATGCGACTCAGTATCTGTTGTATGGTCTGTGGTGAAATCAGCGGCCAGGTTTGAGCGTCGAATTTAATTTAAAAAAAGCATCTTTACAGCCCTTAAATAAGGTTATTGAATACCACGCTTGTAAAGATTGAATGCCTGTGCGTTACTATCAACGGAAAGGAAATTCTCCATAACATTTCTTTGGAAATTAAGGCCGGGGAACAATGGGCGTTGATCGGGGAAGCCGGTTCGGGTAAAACAGTCTTTGCACATACACTTGCCGGCCTTCATGCATTTCAGGGCCGGATTATTTTTCCCGGCCCCCGGGGAAATCATCCAAACGATACAATACAGGTCGTGGATCTCCATCATCGTTTCCGGGATTTTCGAAATCAAACTAATTTTTATTATCAGCAGCGATACAATGCTTTTGACGCAGATGCCACCATCACGGTTGCAGAAGATCTTGACTCCTATCCTGAAAATCCTGTGGGGTACATGACGAAAACAAACCTGCTTGAAACATTTCAATTAAAATCCCTGCTGGAAGAGCCGTTGATCCAACTTTCCAATGGTGAAAATAAAAGATTGCAAATTTTGAAAGCGGTACTCGCGCGGCCATACCTGCTAATACTGGATGAACCATTTACGGGACTGGATAAGGAAGGAAGGAATTTACTGGACTGGATTCTGCAGATGATTTCCGACAGTGGCCAATCACTTTTGCTCCTGAGCAGCCGGTATCATATCCCATCCTGTTTTAATCGATATGCACGATTGAAAGAAGGAAAGATCCTGCCAATCGGGTATCCTGCTGATCCTAACGATGAACTGACTGGTGGTTTACAGCCCGCTCTAAAGAAATTTCCTTCCGGAATCTCATTTTCATATCCCTCGTTCCGTTATGCAGTCCGGATGAAAAATGTGCATATAGATTATGATGGAAAATCCATTCTGAAGAGCATCAACTGGGATGTGGAAAACGGAGCCTGCTGGGCGTTGACGGGACCCAATGGCGCCGGCAAAAGCACTTTACTCAGCCTGATCACAGGTGATAATCCCCAGGCTTATGCCAACGAAATTTATTTATTTGACCGTAAGCGGGGATCGGGCGAAACCATTTGGGAAATCAAGCAAAGGACCGGCTATCTTTCACCGGAGCTCCAGTTGTACTTCGACCCGGCGGCCACGGCTTTTACTACTATCGCTTCCGGTTTATTCGATACGATCGGCCTTTTCCGAACGCTTTCTCTGCAGCAGGAAAACCTGGTGAATGAGTGGCTGAATTTTATTGAAGCAGGCAATATTGCGCACCGGTTGTTGATCAGTCTGCCTGCAGGTTTGCAGCGGCTGATACTGTTAGCCCGCGCTTTGATTAAGACACCGCCGCTATTGGTGCTTGATGAACCCTGCCAGGGCCTTGATCCGGCCCAAACCTTATTTGCCCTAAGGATCGTGGACCGTTACTGCAGCCAATTTGGAGCCAGCCTGATTTTTGTGAGCCACTATGAGGCAGACTTTCCTGAATGTATTCGCCAAACCCTCAGGCTTGAAAAAGGGGAGATTGCATAAACAATTGATATTCAATGCAAAAATAACCTGAATAAAAACCTTCCCAAGAAGGTGTAAAAACGGGATGGTTGAATCTGAAAAACATTAAATTTGTGTTCTGCAGTCTCACTTACTACCTCCAAATTCTCCTGCAGGTTTTTACTTCCCATTAATTCTAACATCCAGACAAAGATCATTTTAAAAATGTGTAGTATGTATTCTTATGCCCTGTTAGAAAAAAATTGCTATTATCTTATCCAGGAGACGGAGCAATCACCCGTGAGTCTGATTAAAGTTAATCTGGAAACTGAACAATGCATGTATGTTTCCCGCTATGCGGATGAACAGGCAAATGAATGGAAGAAAAAAGGGGATTCCATTTACGATATTTTGGAATTGGTAAGTGATGACAAGATCAAAGACTGGGAATCGATTTACAACGACAACCAGAGTTCTTACAATTACGAAGAAGACGAAGATTAAAATCCTTCATCCCTGTAATCGGCATGGGCAAATTTCCAGAAGCCGATCGAGATGAGTATTGTGGCGAGGCAAATGGCGAGATAGTTTATGAAGATCACGTAAGGAAGGGTGACTTTGCTGAAGATGATATAATTGAAATAATAAATTACTCCGTATAAACCGAAATAGAATATAAATCCGGCATAAACAAACCCCATTACATTTTCCGGATCGGTATGTTGCATTTTCAGGAAATAACGGCTGATGCCCCATATATTCAGAACCAGACAGATCAGCCCGCCAACACCGATGATAATATTATTTGCATCCCAGTTGAATCCTTTCCACAGAATGATTATGATCTCAAATAATATGAAAGCAGGCAGGAGGAATTTGAACAGGTGGTTGCGAAAAAGAAAATAAAAAATCACCAGTATCAACGGATCTTCCACCAGGTTATAAAACAGGGTAATCCGATTCGTTACGTTTGTGTACCATTCCCAGTGAAAGATTTCGGGGAAGTAAAGTATACCATTGATTGTCCAGAAAATTACTATAGTCAGGTATACCTTGTCCGGTGCCAGTTTTTTCCACCAGTACAAGGCCAGGGGGATGAAGCAAAATGCGACGGCCAGAATCGAAAGTATCAGATTGATCCCAGGTAACAGACCGGTTTTCAAGGGTTAAAGTTTATGCTATAATAGCGTCAAATCAAGGTTTTTAGTATAGGTAAAACTACTTAGTTTTGTACTCAAATTACTGCTGAAATAATCCGGCGCAATGCCATTAAAAAACAGGAAATCAATTTAATAAGGGTCGAATTATGCACAATCGTGCGTAATTCATGCAGCCTCCCCAAAGCCGGATTTACCTATATTTGCGACCATTCATTATGGCAGAAAACAAACAGGATTTATTTGCTTATACCGAAGAATCCATCCGTTCCCTCGACTGGAAAGAGCACATACGCTTAAGACCCGGTATGTATATCGGAAAGCTGGGAGATGGAAGCAGTGCGGACGATGGAATCTATGTACTGGTCAAGGAAGTGGTGGATAATTGCATTGATGAGTATACCATGGGTCATGGTAAACAAATTGAAGTGGTGATTGAAGACAAGTTGGTAAGTATCCGGGATTTCGGAAGAGGAATTCCTTTAGGTAAAGTAGTGGATGTAGTCAGCAAGATTAACACGGGAGCCAAATACGATAGTAAGGCGTTTCAGAAAGCTGTCGGATTGAATGGAGTGGGCACCAAGGCGGTCAATGCGCTGAGCCAGTCATTTGTAGTAGCCGCTTTCCGTGACGGCCGGGAGAAGCGTGCTTCTTTTTCGAAGGGGAATCTGGTAAAAGAGGACAAGGAAATCAAGACTGCTGAGCCCAATGGTACACTCGTTGAGTTTGTCCCTGATGAAAGTATTTTCAAGAATTTTCATTTTATCAATGAATATCTCGATAATCAGTTCTGGAACTACTGTTACCTCAATGCGGGTCTGGTCATCAACTATAACGGGAAAAAATACCTGTCCAAAAACGGGTTACTGGATCTGCTGAAACGAAAAACCAATGAAGATGAACTCCGGTATCCGATTATCCATCTTAAAGGCGATGATATCGAAGTGGCGATTACTCATAACAATGATTATGGAGAGGAGATATTCAGTTTTGTAAACGGACAATATACAACGCAGGGTGGTACCCATCAGCAGGCTTTCCGCGAGGCTTTCGTAAAAGTCATCAGGGATTTCTACAAAAAAGATTATGAGGCGGCAGACATCCGCCAGAGTATTACTGCCGCCGTATCCGTTCGTGTGGTCGAGCCGGTATTTGAATCGCAGACCAAGACCAAACTCGGCAGCCAGTTTATGCAGGAAGGTGGCACCAGCATGAAGAATTTCATTCAGGATTTTCTGGCCCGCGAGCTGGATAATTTCCTGCATAAAAATCCTTCCATCGCCGATGCAATGAAAAAGCGCATTGAACAAAGTGAGAAGGAACGCAAGGAATTATCAGGTATTCGAAAACTGGCTAATGAGCGGGCAAAAAAAGCCAATCTCCATAATAAAAAACTCCGCGACTGCCGGGTGCATTATAACGAAGAAGCATCAGGAAAGGATAAAAACCTGATTCTCGAAAAGCAAAAGGAGTCAACTATTTTTATTACAGAAGGTGATTCGGCGAGTGGTTCCATCACGAAGGTTCGCAATGTAGAGACCCAGGCCGTTTTCAGTTTAAGAGGTAAGCCATTGAATTGTTTCGGACTCACAAAAAAAGTGGTTTATGAAAATGAGGAATTTAATTTATTGCAGCATGCTCTGAATGTAGAAGACGGAATTGAGGGTCTCCGGTATAATAATATTGTGGTGGCTACGGATGCTGATGTCGATGGAATGCATATCCGTCTTTTGCTGATGACTTTTTTTCTTCAGTTTTTCCCCGATCTCGTCAAGAACAATCATGTGTATATCCTGGAAACGCCATTATTCCGTGTAAGGAACAAACAGGAAACAATTTATTGCTACGATGAAGCTGAAAAGCAGGCTGCTTCGAAAAAACTCGGTGGTAAGCCGGAGATTACCCGATTTAAAGGCCTGGGAGAAATATCACCTGAGGAATTTGCGCGGTTCATCGGTCCCGACATGCGGGTTCAACCGGTGATGATCATGCCTGAAACGCATATACAGCAATTGCTTGAATATTTTATGGGCAAGAATACTCCGCAGCGGCAGGATTTCATTATCGGAAATCTCCGCATGGAAATTGATCATGCGGAATTGGAAAAATAATCACGCCAAAAATCTAACCGATGTTTCATTTTGTTTTTGATCCCCGCGGTGCCGAAAATTTAAATGCAGCGATGGATATGGATGAGTCCCTGGACGGTGAAACGATCCTGATACGGGACGATTATTCCGCCGGTCCCATTCAGGATTTGTTTTCTGAATCCGGGCAAACTTTGCGAAAAAAATGGTGGGAGGAAATCCGGGATGAAGGAAAGGAATTTTCCGCGGAGGGCGTGGACAAGGCTGGGGATTCCATTATGGTGAATAAGATCCTGCAAAGAATGGAAGAGGAAGAATTTGACCAGATATGGATCTGGATGGCACCCAACTCAAAAGATGTTTGCGGATATTACTGGCTGATCTCCCAGCTGAAAGCATTTTCCGGAAGAATCTTTTTAGTCAGTCTCAATAACCTTCCTTTTATCAATGAAAAGGGCACGATATTTTATCCGTCTTCCCTGGCTGAAATTCCGGCGCGCGAATTCGTAAAAGCCAGACGCCTGGCACGTCCCGTGACGCCGGCTGAATTTGAAACAGAACCTGATGAATGGCTTCGTCTCGCTTCAGAAAATAAAAATCTGCGGATATTCGAGGGCGGAAAAAAAATTACCCAGCAGGCCGATGATTATTATGACCGGTCGATCCTGCATTTTCTTCAACCCGTATTTCAAAAAACTTCCAGGGCCGTTCACCAATACCTTTTAAAATCATCTGAAAAGGTGAATGAAACTTTTCTGATCTGGCGATTCAGGCAGCTGGTTGCTTCCGGTTTTGCGGAACAACAGGGCGATATGATACGTTTATTTGTTAATGTGGAAGATCAGAGTTTGATGGCGTGATTGGCTGGGGTTGATCGTGGATCGTAGATCGTGGATCGATCAAAAAGGTAATTACGTGTTGAGGGGCTTACGTCCCAGCATTTTCATCATACGAAAATGCGATGCTATTGCGCCGGACATAGTTTCGAATTCATTGTAGTGGATGTGGTGTTCATCACAGACTTTTTTCACGATCGGCGCAATGGACGGATAGTGTACATGACTGACTTTTGGAAAAAGGTGATGTTCGATCTGGTAATTCAAGCCCCCTACAAACCAGCTGACTAATTTATTCCGGGGTGCAAAGTTGGCCGTAGTACGAACCTGGTGAATGGCCCATTCTTCTTCGATTTTTTGCGGTTCCAGTCCTGGTGCAAAAACAAATGCAGCATCTTCAACTACGTGTGCCAGCTGAAATACCAATGCCAATGTAAGTCCCAGGGTAATATGCATGCAGGTGAAGCCTATGGCCCATGCGCTCCAGCCGGTAAAGTATACAGGGATGACAATATAAAACGCTATATACAAGCCTTTACTCAGCCAGAAAATTACGTGTTCGGCAAAATCCATCTTTTGAAGACCGGTATTGTGCACCCGGCGCCGGAAATATTTTGCAAAATCCATCATCGACACCCAGAGAAATGAAGAGACTGCATACAACAGGACGACATAAATATGTTGAAACCGGTGGGCGCTGGTCCATTTCTGCGACTCGCAGGACCGCATTACCGGGCTTTTTGCTATATCGTCATCCAGCCCGTCAATATTTGTATAAGTATGGTGAATGATATTATGTTTGAATTTCCAGATAAATGCATTTCCGCCCAACAGGTTCAGGCTTAGTCCCATGATATAGTTGACCCAGGGCCTGCCGGAATAAGAACCGTGGCAGGCGTCGTGCATAATATTGAATCCGATACTGGCGAGTATAAATCCAAAAAAACCTGACAGCAGGATACCGGGGATCAGTGATACATGAGCAAACAGGAGAATCAGATAAGAAGCCAGGGCTGCAGGAATAAGAACCAGGGCTTTGCTATATAATTTCCAGTTCCCTGTTTTTTTAACACGATGTGAAGCAAAGTATTGTTCCACCGAAGATTTTAATTCCTGGTGAAATAAATTGTTTTTATTGTTAAAAGAAACTTTGTAAATCATTTGGTCGCCGGCTGATGGCGCTTCAAAGGTAGTTTGCTTTTTGCCGGGGAAAGAATCTATTCTGCGTTTAAATTGTTAACAATCGGCCATCAGGAAAAAAGCAAATCCGGTGGTTTGCATTATATTCAATATTCATTTAAAACAGCTATCATGAAAAACAGACGATTGACCTGCCTGCTCCTTTGTTTTACGACCGTCTACACAGTTTTTTCACAGGAGAAATACGATGGAGTGGGAGCAAATCTTTCCAATATCTTCCGGTTATCTGACGCGAAGAGCCGCTCCATTAGTCCGGAAAATTTTAATGGCGAAAAGAGTGGTGGAGCGACGGCTGTACAGGGTACCGGTGCCTCCGCTGCAAAAGACCTCGGAAAGGGATGGAAGATCAGTCCTTCCGTGGAAATAAAAGCGCATACTACTTTTACCATTGCTGAAATAAACGGGTCAGGTTCCATACAACATATCTGGATGACGCCAACCGGCGTGTGGCGAAATTCAATCATCCGGTTTTACTGGGACGATGAAAAAGCACCATCTGTGGAAGCCCCTGTCGGTGATTTCTTCGGTATGGGATGGAATCAATACGCGCCCTTACGATCGCTGGCAGTTTGTGTAAATCCCGGCTCGGCATTTAATTGCTACTGGCCAATGCCTTTCAGAAAAAAATGCAGGATCACTATGGAAAATATTGACAACAGTCCGATGATGTTGTATTATCAGGTTGACTATATCCTTACGGATGTGCCTGCGGATGCCGCGTATTTCCATGCACAGTTCCGCCGGGTAAACCCATTACCGGAGAAATCTGTTTTTGTATTGCTGGATGGTGTGCAGGGAAGGGGTCAGTATGTGGGCACATATCTCGCCTGGGGCGTACATAATAATGGCTGGTGGGGAGAAGGTGAAATTAAATTTTACATGGATGATGATGGCCAGTATCCGACGATTTGCGGTACAGGAACAGAAGACTACTTCTGCGGTTCATATGATTTTGACACCCGTAAAAAAAATACCAGTGGAGTGGAAGAAACCAATTATACAGAATTCAATAGTCCTTATTCAGGTCTTGCCCAGGTGATTCGCGGCGACGGGCACTATAATGTTTCCCAGCGTTTTGGATTATACCGCTGGCATATTACGGATCCGATCCGGTTTGAAAAAAATCTCCGGGTAACTATACAGGCTCTCGGATGGCGCTCAGAGGGACGATATCTGCCGTTACAGGATGATATTGCTTCAACCGTGTTCTGGTATCAGACGGAACCACACCAGGCTTACCCGGCACTTCCAAATAAGGACGGCCTGGAGGTTAATTAAAAATATAAACTGAGTGGTAAATATTTTAATGTTGATCCCAGATTGAAGAAAGCCGGCTGATTTTTATATCATTTAAAGGTTTTCGACTGATCTCCTGATGAACATTATTGAACGGCTGGTCCGGAAAAAATATTTCTGTCATTGTTGTAAGACCATCGTCGGCAAATAATTCCAGTGAAGTATTATCGAGGAGGATGATAATTCTGGATTCATTGGTCTGTGCGATGCGCCGACTATAGTGAATAGTGGCGAAGCCCGGATAAAAATCTGATGCGCCTGCCCGGCTCCGGTCAATATAAAAAGCATTTTTTTCTTCATTGTATCCGGCTTTTACAGATTGTCCCTTTGCATTACTGAAAATGAATGAGAAGAAATGAAGATCTGAAACACTGAATTCAAGCCGGGTGGGGCCGGACAGTGCTATTCCGTTTTCCGTGTCGTTGTGATTATAAGTATTTGTTTTAACTACAAGTTTTTCCAACGCGTTAACGGGCAACATCGTCAGGTAATATCTTCCCCCGACATTTTTCAAGTCCAGTTTACGCGGAAAGGTCATCGCGCTTCTCCAACCTCCTGACGGCACTTTCGTACCATACTGCCAGTTACTCATCCAGCCCAGAAATATTTTCTCATCTCCTGTATTACTCCAGGTAACTCCGGCATAGTCATCCGGTCCGTAATCCGCCCACCTGGTAACCGTATCCAGTGGTGTAAATTTGTTTCCGTCGAAGGACCCGGTGAAATACTGTGTGCTGGATCCGCCCTGTGCACCGCCGGGATTGATACTAACAAGCAATACCCAGATTTGTTTTCCATCCTGTTTAAATGAAAGCAGGTCGGGACATTCCCATACTCCTCCATGTGCGCCCATACCGGCTCCGAATGATGACTCTTTATTCCACGATTTCAAATCCACAGATGAATAAAACATTACCTTGTTGCCCGCTGCGAGTGTCATGATCCATTTTTTTCCTTCGGAATACCAGCATATTTTCGGGTCCCGGAAATCTTTCAATCCGGGCGTTTTCAATACCGGGTTACCAGAATATTTTACCCAGCTGGCGCCAGCGTCGAGGCTGTATGCGATTCCCTGATTTTGAAAATTATTGGTGGAAGCTTTTTCTCCGGCCGGATCATGAATCGTATACACCGCAACCAGTGCGGTTTTTCCGTCTGCGCCAAAACCGCTGGTGTTCGATTTATCCACTACGGCACTCCCTGAAAAAATATATCCAAGTTTGTCGGGATACAATGCAATGGGTTTCTGTTTCCAGTGTACGATATCTTTACTGATGGCATGGCCCCAATGCATGGGCCCCCAAACCGTACTATCGGGATAATATTGGAAAAACATATGATAGTTTCCGTCGAAATAAATCAGGCCATTAGGATCATTCATCCAACCCTTGTCTGGAGAGAAATGAATTTGTGGCCTGAAGGGTTCCTGGTATATGTTCTGGGCATTTGGGAGTAAAAAGCTACCAGTTAAAAAGACCAGGCAAATCGTCCGGCGTAGCATGGTATCGGTTTTGCTTATCAAGTTAGTCTATTTCACGTTAGATTTTTTTTTCCTTAAAAGTTTCTACATGGATAATGCTTCTGTTAAACTTCCGGTTTATCTGAAGATCGCCCAGATTTTCATGGCGATCACACTTTTCTTTTTTATTCTGTATATCGGCCAGGATATTATTATTCCACTGGTATTTGCGATTATGATTTCCATTCTTCTAAACCCGGTTATACTCCGGTTGTGCCGGATGAAAATTCCGCGTCTGCCCGCGATCATCATCGCACTGATAGTCGCCATGTTGCTGATCAGCGGGATATTTTATTTTTTTATCACACAAATTTCCCTTTTCAGCGAATCATTGCCTCTTTTCAGGAAAAAATTCCTGGCATTGTTCAATGAGGGGGAACGCTGGATTGCAGAAACTTTCAGTGTTTCCAAATGGAAGGTGGACGCCTGGGTAACAAAAACCCAAAAAGATGAAATGAATAACGGGACGGTCATGATAACGAGTACGGTCAGTACACTGGGAGGATTGCTGATGACTTTCTTTATCATGCCCGTGTATGTTTTTATGATCATTTATTATAAACCTCTTCTCATGGAATTCATTGCCCGTCTGTTTCCGAAGAATCTCCATACCATGGTGGTGGAAGTATTAACTGAAACAAAGGTGCTCATACAGAGTTACCTGTACGGCCTGCTGGTGGAAGCCGCACTCGTGGCCGCACTGAATTCTTTAGCATTATGGATTCTGGGAATTCCTTATGCAATACTCCTGGGCGTTATAGGTGCCCTTTTGAATGTGATTCCTTACATCGGAGGCGTGGTGGCGGTTGCATTGCCCATGCTGCTTGCGGTGGCAGTAAAACAGCCCGTAGATGCATTGTATGTATTGATTGCTTACCTGATTGTCCAGTTTATCGATAACAACCTGTTTGTTCCAAAAATTGTGGCTTCAAAAGTCAAGATCAATGCCATGGTTTCGATCATCGTCGTTTTGGCGGGTAGTGAACTCTGGGGTGTGCCGGGTATGTTTCTGTCCATTCCGATTACAGCTATAACCAAAGTCATTTTTGACCGGATAAGTCCTTTGCAGCCTTTTGGATTTTTATTAGGCGATAACCAGCCTGATATAACCAAAGAAATTTTTGTTGTGCGCCGAAGGGGAAAGGCGGTTGCAACTTCGAAATGAGGGAATTAGTTTTGTTTTGAAGAATAATTCTAAATTTATAATTAGCGAGTTGTATTTTAAATCATCAACATGAAATTACCCGGGTTGTTTTCTGTTCCTTTTTTTGTGATAGTATTTTTTGGGGTAGCCGGTTGTGAAGCACCATCCGATAAAAATAAAGTGATTATTGTTCAGGAAAACGGAACACGGACTTATATCGGCTCGATCGGGAATGATTCGGTTTATGCATATACCATTAAAAATAGTCATGGTCTTAAAGCGGTTGTCAGTAATTATGGGGGAACCATACTTGAGTTATGGACTCCGGATAAATCCGGTAAGTCGGGCAATGTGGTTCTTGGATTTGACTCCCTTTCCGGATACCTGCAGAAATCAAATCCATATTTCGGGGCGCTTATAGGCAGGTATGCAAACCGCATAAGTCATGGATCATTCACCATCGATGGCAAAACTTACACCCTGGCACTTAATGATCGGGGTAATACGCTGCACGGTGGTCTGAAAGGATTCGACAAAGTTATCTGGAATGTAAACCAGGTAAATGATTCAAGCGTGGCCCTTTCTTATTCCAGCCGGGATGGGGAAGAAGGATTTCCCGGCAATCTTAATGTGAAAGTTGTTTACACAGTTGGTTCCGCCAATAGTCTGATGATCGATTATACTGCCTTAACAGATATGAAAACTCCGGTTAATCTGACCAATCACTCATATTTTAATTTATCCGCCGGAAGAGATTCCACGATTTTGGGAGAAGAGATCAAAATTTTTGCATCGCGATTTACGCCTGTGAATGATACACTGATTCCTACGGGGCAGGTATTGAGTGTAAAAAATACGCCCATGGATTTTCTCAAATCAAAAAAAATTGGCGCCGAATTGGATAAAGTGAAGGGCGGATACGATCATAATTTTGTTATTGACAGGAAGGATTCTTCTCTTGTAATCGCCGCCTCGGTGTATGATCCCGGCTCGGGAAGGGTGTTGGAGGTCTGGACAACCCAGCCGGGTATCCAGTTTTATACCGGTAATTTTCTGAATGGCAGTTTAACGGGAAGAGATGGGAAAAAAGTTGTGAAGCATGGCGCGTTCTGTCTTGAAACCCAGCATTTTCCCGACGCACCGAATCAACCTTCTTTTCCAAATGTGATACTAATGCCCGGGCAGACTTTTCATCAACTCACTATTTATAAGTTTACGGCCAAATAATGAAATAGTTGACAGTACACAGTTGACAGTTGACGGTTGATGGATGACGGTTGAAATTTGACGGTTGGTTATTCTGATTTCAGGCTTCTTGCCGGGTTGGCCAATGCGGCCCGGAAAGATTTATAACCAACAGTAAGCCAGGCGATGATTACGGAGATGACGACTGCCATCAGGAACAGCATCGGCCGCATTGGAATGCGGTAAACAAAATGTGCCAGCCAGTTACTCATCATATACCAGGCAACAGGCGCCGCAATGGCAAAAGCAATCAGGATCAGCACTGTGAATTCTTTTGAAAACAGGTAAATGATCTGGGCTACACTTGCACCCAGCACCTTCCGGATGCCCACTTCTTTTTTCCTCTGAACAGCCATGAAAGAAACCAGACCATATAAACCGAGGCAGGAGATAAATACGGCAATGCCGGCGAATATTTTGTATAGTAGTGCGAGTTGTTTTTCCTGCTGATAAAAATTTTCTATTCGTTCATCCAGGAAGTAAGACTGATTTGCATATTCAGGAAAATATTTATCCCATATCTGTTGAACCTGTTCTTTAACTGTTCCCAGGTTGGATGCTTTTAATTTGAGTGCGGTATAGGAATAATCCTTCTTACTGCAGGCCAGCAAAATTGGACGGATATCTTCCCGTAAAGAATTCTGGCGGAAATCTTTTACAACACCTGAAATTTTTCTCCACGCCCCCTGACCGATATTGATATCTTTTCCGATGGCTTCACGCGGTGATTTCAGCCCCAGTTTTGCAACGAGGGTTTCATTTATAACAACGTCCCTCAGGGTGTCGGATAAAGCATAAGGTCCTCCAGCAGCAAACTGAAGTCCGAAAGTTTTAAAATAATCTGAATCCCCGAATTTGAGAAAGAGTGTAAAGTTTTCGTCCGGCTTATGGTTAAATGCGAAGTTCGTACCCCATCCGTTGTCGGAAGAAGGCGGATCCGTACAGAGTGTAACGTCAAGTACAGATGGATTTTTCTTTAATTCCGCTTTAAATATGCCCATCCTGGACACCTGCGTACTGTCCCCGTTACCCCGGACAATCAGAACAGCTTCCTTATTCAGACCCAGGTTTGCATTCCGGACAAAACTCATTTGAGAAACGGCGATCAGGGTGCCCACGATCAGTACCTGTGAAATCGCGAATTGCAGTACAACCAGGGATCTCCTGAGCGATATGCCACCCACGCTGGCTGAGTTGATTTTATTTTTCAATGCAAGGATCGGACTGAAACCCGATACGACCAGGGCCGGATACAGACCGGCCATTAATGTGACAATAATATAAATGCCGGTCAGATAAATGAAGGTTCGCCAGTTCAATAGATGAATGGTTTCACTGATTGAGGAAACGTGTTTGATGTAGGGCAGGCATAATTCCGCCAGTCCCATAGCGAGTAAAATAGAAGCCATCACCAAGAGGGAGGTTTCTCCCATTATCTGCCATAACAAATTCCATCTACTGCTTCCCATCACTTTTCGAACGCCTATTTCCTTCGACCGGTTCACTGCCTGAACGGTGGACAGATTCACAAAGTTTATGCAGGCCATGACCAGGATAAAAAGGGCGATCAGCAAGAGCGTCCATAAAGTGCTTTTACTGGCTACATGATCTCCCATATTTTCCATCCTGGAATCAAAATGCAGGATGGATAACGGCCTGATGAATACCGTACGCTTTGTTGCGCGTTTATCCTGATTGAATCGTTCCTTGCTGAACTGCAGGAGTTGGGTATTTATTGCCGACGCGGACTGGCCAGGTGGCAGCAACATATAGATTTGTTCATTGCTGCTGGTTGAACCCCATTCTTTTGTGTATGGGTAAAAGCCGGAACTTTTAAAAATGGGATAAGAGGCGACGACCCTGAACTGAAAATCCGAATTACCCGGAGCGTCTTTCAGGATGCCGGCTACCTGTACTGTATTCAGATTATCCAGGCGAAGAAATTTCCCCGTTGCTGTCTGCCACTGGCCAAAATATTTTTCTGCGGTTTTTTTTGAAAGGACAATTTTATTTGGCTGGTCCAGGACCTGTGGAGAACCGGTCAGCCACTGCGTCTGGAATATGCTGAAGAACTGTGGATCGGCAAAAAAAACGCCGGTCTCCTCGATGAATTTTTTTTCCTTTGAAGGAGTACCATCCGGATCCACTACGGTAAGTTGCGCGCCATAGTTGGAATATAAAACACCGGTGACAATCTGAGGGAATTTTGTTCTAAGGACATCCAGCGCGGGATAAGGTGTACCTGGCGTATAACTGGTTCCGGTTGGAAATTTATCTTCAATGGCAACCTGATAGATATTTTTATATTCCGGCTGAAAGGTATCATAACTTAGCTCATATTGAACGACTGTAATAATCAGTATGGACGAAGCAATACCGATAGCCAGCCCGCAGATATTTATCAAACTGAATTTTTTATTGCGAATCAGGTTTCGGTAGGCGGTTTTGAAATAATTCCTGAACATAGTCTGCTGGTTTGCGCAAATATCGGTTTCATAAGGCATGCCACTTTATAAACCATTGATGAACATCCGGATGCAATCTGTTCCTGAAACGGGGTGTTCGTAATTGATACATTATTGATCTTTCCCGGACAATAGTGAATTGAAAATTTGGTTCCGAAACGGTCACATATCTTTAATTTTGTGTCCCATGAGGAAAATAATTTTGATACTCGTCTGCATTAGCGGTCTTTCTGAATTATCTGCGCAGTCTGTCCGCCCGGTCTGGTCCAAAGCCACCGCCCGTCAATGGTATGAAAAACAAGGCTGGCTAAGGGGCTGTGATTTCATTCCCAGTACAGCTATTAACCAACTGGAAATGTGGCAGGCGGAGAGTTTTGATACGGCCACAATCGACAGGGAGCTGGGCTATGCCCAATCCATTGGTTTGAATTGCATGCGCGTATTCCTGCATCACCTGGCCTGGCAACAGGATCCGGAAGGTTTTAAAAAAAGAATGAAAGAATACCTTGCTATTTCCAGCGGAAAAAACATAAAAACCATTTTTGTTTTTTTTGATGATTGCTGGAACGAAACATACCATGCCGGTACCCAGCCGGCACCAAAACCGGGCGTTCATAATTCCGGCTGGTTAAGAGATCCGGGAAAATTGCTTTATGATGATCCTGCCCTGATGAAATTGCTGGAATCCTATGTAAAGGATATTCTCCGGACCTTCCGTAACGACCAGTGGATTCTGCTTTGGGATTTGTATAATGAGCCGGGGAATTCAAACTACCAGAACAAGAGCATGGTTCTACTTAAAAATGTTTTTCAATGGTCAAGGGAAATCAATCCCGTGCAACCATTGACCGCAGGGGTTTGGAATAAGGACCTGGTTGATCTGAACCGTTATCAGCTGGAAGCATCCGACATCATCAGTTATCATAATTATGAAAATGAAAAAGCGCATCTGGAAGTGATCGATTCATTAAGAAAATACGGCCGGCCGCTGGTCTGCACGGAATACATGGCCCGGTTGCGCAACAGTACGTTTTTCAATATCATGCCCATGCTAAAGAAGGAAAATGTCGCAGCCATCAACTGGGGGTTGGTGAGCGGAAAGACCAACACGAAATATGCCTGGGATAGCCCCATGCCGGACGGGGCCGAACCGAAAATATGGTTTCATGACATTTTCAGACCTGATGGTACGCCATACAGTGAAGCGGAAATTGATTTAATCCGGTCTCTGACGGGTATTAAATCTTCCAGCCCAGCTCAGCCAGTTGTTTCCTTGTCGTATTAAAATCACGATGGATAATCCCCCTGATGCCCAGTGAGTCGGCTACCTGGACAAACATGGCCCGGTCTTCAAGGTAAATTACTTTTTCGGGCATGACATGGGCTATATCCAGTGCTACTTTAAAGATATCCGCGTCGGGTTTCCGCAAATGCACGATACAGGAGCTGATAAAAAAATCTACAAATTCCCCCAGTCTGAATGTGTTGATGCGGTGTACATTCAATTCGCTTCCCTCATTATTAACAACGGCAATTTTTATTCCGTATTTCTCTTTGATGGCGCGGATGAGCGAGAGCATTTCGGGGAATGGCTTTGACTGGGCAAACATAAATTTCCTAAAGTCTTTTTCGGTAAAATTTCTTTTGGTGTAAAATACCAGTCTCTTAAGATATTCATTCAGGGAGATCTTACCCGACTCATAAGTATCGAACGTGAGGTGATGGCGTTCTTCCGTTTCACCCGGATCAAGATCAAAATGTTCAATCGCTTTTTTCCTTGCTGAACGATCCCAGCCGTTTGTCAGCAGAACGCCACCGATATCCGTAAAGATGGTTGTTGGTGATTGTCCTGATTTTTTCATGCGATGGTGATATCTTTTTCCAGGTAAACATCCTGGATACTGTTTAGCAACTGAACTCCTTCTGAGAACGGACGCTGGAATGCTTTTCTTCCGGAAATCATGCCGCTGCCGCCCGCTCTTTTGTTAATTACGGCAGTGCGAACCGCTTCCAATAAATCCTTATCGCCTTCTGATGCACCCCCCGAATTAATCAGTGCGGCCCGTCCTGCAAAGCCATTCAATACCTGGTAACGGCAAAGATCGATGGGATGATCTGAGGAAAGATCCGTGTACATTCTTTCATCCAGTTTTCCGTAGTGACTGCCCCCCATATTTAATGCCTTGTAACCTCCATTCAATTCCGGCAACTTTTGTTTTATGATATCTGCCTGGATCGTTGCACCGAGATGATTGGCCTGTCCGGTCAGGTCTGCAGCCAGATGATAATCCCTGCCATCTTTTACAAATGCATTGTTGCGCAGGTAACACCACAGGACTGTTGCCATGCCGAGCTGATGTGCTTCATCAAACGCCCGCGCCACTTCGGTGATCTGACGATCTGATTCTGCAGATCCAAAATAAATAGTTGCACCTACAGCCGCTGCTCCCATGTTCCAGGCATCCCGAACCGTACCGAAAAATATCTGGTCATATTTATCCGGATATGTGAGCAGTTCATTGTGATTCAGTTTAACGATGAAGGGTATGCGATGTGCGAATTTTCTGGCAACCATCGCCAGAACGCCAAAAGTACTGGCCACAGCATTACATGATCCTTCTACTGCCAGGCGGACGATATTCTCCGGGTCAAAATACAGGGGATTTTTGGCAAACGAAGCTCCGGCGCTGTGTTCGATACCCTGATCCACCGGAAGAATGGACATATAACCGGTACCTGCCAACCGACCGGTATTAAAAATTTGCTGCAGACTTCGCAGCGTTTGCAAATTCCGGTTTGATTCAATGAAAACTTCATCCAGAAACCGCGGAGAAGGCAGACGCAGTGATTCTCCTGGGATTTTTTTACACTGATAGGAAAGAAGGGTTTCATTTTCCCTGCCTAGTAACTGCGCGATTTCCTGGTAAGTCATGAGAAAAACTTATTCCTAAAATTAGGATTTCAAAAACGAAAACGGTTCCGGTTTTCAGTGCGGAGAAGCCATTGAATTGTTAATGGCCCAAATCTTTTCGGGTTTCCGCCTGATTCTTCGGATCGGGCGCGCTCCCTGTTTCCTGCCACTGAGACCCGGGGCATCGATTTTAAAGGCAAAACAGGCCGAATGGGAGGCATTTGCTGAACAGGCTTCCTTTATATCCTAATTCACAAATTGCATCAGGATTCGCTCCTGAATTGCTATTAAACGGGGTTGCAGGCCTGGATTGTCCTGTTCCCTCCCATTTTCAGGCCAGCCGGGGCCGTCTAATGTATTTGTTCAGGTTTATAAGCAGCACGCTGAACAGGATCACGATCAACCCAGCGATTTGCAGAGAGTTTACGTGCTCGGAAGCGAGGAATACACCCAGTAACACGGCCACCACGGGATTAACATAGGCATAGGTACTTACCTGCGCAGGCGACTGAACTTCCATCAGCCATACGAAACAACTGTATGCAAGTATCGACCCGAAAATGATCAGGTAGGAAATAGACACCCATGCTTCGAGGGGAACTGCTGAAAAATGAAAAGTTTTGTATTCCCCGGTAATTCCGGCTCCAATCAAAAAATAAATACCTGCAAAAAACATCTGCCAGCTTGTATTGACAGAAGCCGGTGCGTCGGTCTTTTTGTATTTTGCAAAAAGTGAACCGATCACCCAGGACATTGAACTTAAGATCAGTACAAATAGTGCAATGCGTTCGTAGGGATTCCGGCCGGCTTTGTAAGTGGAGGAAATATTAGGAAGAAACAAAAGAAAAATACCAATGAGTCCAAGAAATAAACCTGTAATGATAGATTTGCTCGAAAAATTTTCCCTCCAGTGCGGCCGGTCATAAACGACATACCAGAGCGGAGCCGCGGATATGATAATAGCGACCCAGGCACTACCAACATATTGTTCAATGAAAATCACAGTGCCGTTTCCAATAAACAGGATTAAAAAGCCACTGGCAGCAGCCAGTCTGATGGATTCAAAATCCCACAGCTTTTCTTTTTTCCAAATTGTCCAGACCATCATGATCAGAGCTGCGAGGACAAAACGGAAACCGCCCAGTATAAATGGCGGAAAGCCCAGTAAAGCCCTGCTTATAAAAAAATAAGTGGAGCCCCATACGATATAGACCGTTAAATAAGCCAGGACTACGGGGAGTGCACCTGGTGTTCTGGATAAGGAATTATTCATCATCTGAATGTTTAATCGAAAGTCCCAAAAAGACTGAATCCAAAGTTAAAAGGAAATTTATTAATTTTACCTTCGAAATCTATGTTTTTTTAAACATATGCTTTCGAAAATGGGTTAATTATATAAAATTACTTTCCATATGGAACTAGATAAAACGAGCTGGGCGATCCTTGCCTGTCTGCAGGAAAATGCCAGGGCCTCATTTGCCGATATCGGCCGTGAGGTCGGAATGTCGGCGCCGGCGGTGGCAGAGCGCATGGCCAAACTGGAAGAAGCCGGGATCATACAGGGTTATCGTATTGACGTTGATTATGAAAAAACAGGATTTGCGTTAAAGGCTTTTATTACGTTTACTGCCCACTCCGGAAAATTTATGTCCTTTCTGAATTATATCGCCACTTTGGATGAAGTTCTGGAATGCCATCGGGTTACGGGAAACTTTTGCATTTTTCTAAAAGTAATCGTGCAGAATTCCGGGCATTTGCAACAGTTGCTGACCAGCATGATGGAATATGGCGAAACAACCACATCCATAATTCTTTCAAGTCCGATAACACACCGGGTATTTAACAAACACCAGACAAAAACTAAAGGAAAAGGTCGTGCTGCAAAGGCACGCCCTGTGTAACTGAATATTTTTCGAGATCAGTAATGCCTTCTTCCCGCAAGACATCTTCATCCAGGAAATGATTGCCCGTTGTGGAAATTGCCCGCCTGCGCAGGAGATAAAAAGCGGCATCCGCCATTATTTCCGGTTTTCGGCTCATTTGAAAAAGTTTATCACCGCCAGGCATGTTTTTTATGGCAGCTGTTGCAATTAATGTAGCTGGCCACAGACTGTTCGAGGCAATACCTTCTTTTTTGAATTCTTCGGCCCATGCAGCAGACATCAGGCTCATATTATACTTACTAAGAGTATAAGCAAGATGGGATTTAAACCATTTCATGTCAAAGTTCAGCGGCGGCGATAATGTAAGAATATGCGGATTCGATGATTTCTTCAACAGGGTCAATGCATATTTTGTTACCAGAAAAGTTCCGCGCACGTTGATGTTAAACATCAGGTCAAATCTTTTGGGTTCAGTATTTTCTGTGTTACTGATATTGATTGCAGAAGCATTGTTGATTAGAATATCCAGTCCGCCGAAGCGGGCTTTTGTTTTTTCCATCAGTTCAACGATAAGTTTTTCATCCCTGATATCGCAGTATACGGCAAGTGCCTTGCTGCCTGCGTGTTCTATTTCTTCTGCTGCAGAAAATATGGTTCCGCCGAGTCGTTCATCTTCTACTGTCGACTTCGCAGCTATTACAATATTTGCTCCCGCGGCTGCCAGTTTTAAAGCGATCGCTTTACCGATTCCCCTGCTGGCCCCTGTGATCAAAACAGTTTTATTGTTAAAATCCATAAAAGGCAGATAATGCCATGCCGGTTTCAAAAAAGCATGGCATGAAGTATGTATTTA